>Ga0315293_10000264_pt1 | contig 46809 bp, 37 predicted proteins | sample YL17G13_20_MG_FD_203071 | JGI IMG/M metagenome (GOLD analysis project Ga0315293, IMG submission 203071) | Sediment microbial communities from Yellowstone Lake, YNP, Wyoming, USA - YL17G13_20 | ecosystem: Environmental > Aquatic > Freshwater > Lake > Sediment | place: USA: Wyoming | collected... | reverse complement strand
CATTTTTAAAAAATTCGGAAGATCTTAAAAATCTAAAAATAAAATTTGAAGGAGTAGTCGGGGGTGAAACAACTGTTATTGCTTATTTAGATAGTGTCTGGGTAGATGTTATTTATGAATCCGAGAAAAAAAATGAGCCGCAAACTGACGATTCAGAAGTAAAGCTGAAAGAAATAAAAAAGATTAAAATAAAGGATAATTTATTAATTATTCCCAATTTAGAAAATAATTTTTCAATAAACGATGAACCAAGCTTTGTTGTTTCTGAACCAGAAATAAATACAGAAGATATTATTTCTGGTGGAAAAGGAAGGCTTATTTCGGGAGTAGAAGCGGTTCAAGAGATTTATGGAACAGGTGGAGAATTAATTCCTAGTGAATTTTATCTTTTAGCGTCTCTTGAGAGTAGTTCTCAGGAATTGATTTCTTCCAGCAAGAAAAAAAACCAGAAGGACAGCATTAGCGTCCAAGTTTTTGGATTTGATGGATTGAAGGCAGATATTTTGCCGGAAATCCAGCCTATTTTTAAAGACGGGAAAGAAAGTTTTGAAATAAAATTCACAAAAGAAAAAATCAGGGAATTTAAACCCGGGCTTTATAAGTTAAGGGTAGAGCTTGAAACGGTTGATAACATTTTCCTTTTGGAACAGGATTTCCGCTGGGGCGTTTTGGCGGTTAATACTAATAAATCAATTTATCTGCCCGGTGAAAAAGCCTATTTACAGATGGCGGCCTTAAATGACGAAGGGACTACAATTTGCGATGCGAAGCTGAAATTAGAAATCAAAAATCCAAATTATGAAATTAATACATTTTCAACCGAGGATGGGACGATTCAATACAGCGACGAATGCGGCCCCAAGTCAGTTACTTATAAGCCAGATTATTTTAGCTATTTTGATGTTGGCGAAGCGGGAAATTACGAAATGAAATTAACTAATCTTGATAACGGCTATGAAATTTTAGATTCTTTTAAAGTTGAAGAGACTGTTCCTTTTGAGGTTGAGAGGATGAGTCCAACAAGAATATATCCTGTTGCAAAATATGAAATGAGAATTATTATCAAAGCTTATGAAGATTTTTCAGGAAAAATTATTGAACAAGTACCAGCCAGTTTCGAAGTTATAGAAGCCGAACAAACGCCGATAACTACGCTGAACAACGTTGAATCAGCGTCAATCAGCGTTTCAAATCAGCGCGAATCAGCTTCTATCAACATCCAAGATGAGACAAAGCAAATTATTTGGGAAGTATCGTGGTTAGCGGGCGAAACCTATGAATTGAGTTATCAATTTGATGCCTCAGATATAAGCCCCTATCTTTATTTATTGGGACCATTAATAATTAGCGACAAACAACAAGAGGCAAGCTTTCAAGAAGTCAGGCAGTGGCAGATTGCTTCTGATAGGACCACTTGGAATGAAGCAACCTGTTCTTCTTCTGGCACATATGCTTGTTACGATGATGCTATGCCATCATGCACGGATACGAAATGTCGAAACTATGGAAGCTATAGTTGTTCTAAATCTTGCACAGCAAGACCTAATGCAACAGCTTCTTCTACAAACTGCGTTTTAAGTCCTGCGGGCGCGTCTTCTATGCCTTGTACTTGTGCTGGTGCTTCATTTTGTGCTGGCGAGAGCGGAAGTTGTACGGTTTCAACTAATCGATGCGATTATACATGTAGTGCAAACTGGGAAGATTGTAGCACGACAGATCCAGCCGATGGTTGTGAGTGTAATCTTCTTACAAGTACTTGTGTTGGTACTACTTGTACTCCAGGCGGTATTACTATTTCCGGCAATATTTATACCGATGAAGGGTCAACCGCTTATGGTTGTAATGCTGACAATTTAACGGTTAGGGTAAAAGTGAATGGTGCAGGTACTTATACTGGAACTTGCACTTTAGCTACCGGAGCTTATAGTGTTACTGGCGTAACGATTAGTGCTGTCAATGATGTCATAACTGTTTATTTAGATGGAGAAACCCCAGATGCCGTGGCAGTTACCACAGCAGCTGATACCACTTCATCTATTACCCTTTTCCATTTATATCAAAATCGAGCTATTTTTCGTAGTGAAGGGACTGCTATCACCAATACTAACTTAGAGCAATGGGACAAAGATGATGACCCGGATATTTTCTTTGACTCTGACTTATCTGGCACTTATAATTTAACTGTTGATGCAAACAATAAAATCGTTGTCTGGACTGGTGATACATTTACCCCAGGTGGAACTGTGACAACTCCTTCAATGGAGCTTACGGGAACATATACTGCCAGCTCTTTTACTTTGACTTTAAATTCCACTGGCTCTGGCGCAACCTGTACCGCAGCTGCCGGGACCATGATGCCTTTTTGTATAAACGGGGGAACTTTTACGTATGGCACTTCAACCTTAACTTTTACTGGAGCCACCACTGCTACCAGCATTGCCTCAACCACTTATTACAACCTCAACCTTGGCGGAGCAGCTACCACTACCACTTACACCGCAGCTGGCAACATCACTGTCACTAATGTCTTGACCATTGTCAGCTCGAGTGGCACCAACACCTTTGATGCTTCTTCCTATACTATTACTTTATCAGGTACAGGCACTCCCTTTGTAAACAATGAGACTTTTACTGCTTCAACTTCAACAATAAAGTATACAGGAAATGGAGCTGTTACTATTGCAGCTTTAACCTACTATAATCTTCAGACAGGCCTTGATGCTACCCTGACTGCTGACCGAACATATACTTTAGGAGGGGATACTACAGTCACTAATGTTTTGACTCAGGGGCCGAATGGAGGAGCGTATATTGGATATCTTGCCGGTTCTTCTTATACTTTAACCCTTTCAGGAACAGGAACGCCTTGGTCTATGTATTCTAATGGATATTTCACAGCCGATACTTCAACTGTTAAATATAAAGGTAATGGTGATACTAATATTCGACATAACCTTACTGGAGCATACTACAATTTGGAATTTAGCCCAGCTATTACAGTAAGCAATAAAACTTACACTGGAGCTGGAGCAATAACAGCTGGAGGCACTCTTTTGATCGGTCCAACTTCTGCTGCTTCTATATCTTTGACTTTTATGTTGGGAGGGACAACATCAGTTACTGGACTGACAACTATCCAAGGGGGCAATTCAGCTACCTCGCTATTAGATACAAAATCAGCTCCAGGTGATTATACTTTTAATACTGGCAGTTTGGATATTTATGGTGGTGGAACTTTAAATGGCAGAGCTTCAGCTTTGGATTCCGGCGGCGCCGTTAGAATTTTCCTAGCCGGAACTTTAACCTCAACTTCCGGAAACTTTAATGTCGCTGGTTCTTTTGGAGGTGTAGGCACCTTTACTCATTCTTCAGGCACTGTTATTTTTGACGGTTCTGGTACTCAGACCATAAGTTCCGGAAACAGTTTTTATAACGTTACTTTATCTAACAATACATTTACTTTAAGCAGCTATGATATGACCGTCGGCGGGAACTTAGTTATATCTGAAGGTAAAACACCAACTATTACAGCCACCACCAGCCAGGCATTCACTGTCACCGGCACCACTGACGGAACTGCAGGAGGTGGAGCTGAAACCCTGACAGTCAATACCACAGGAGCAATTACTTTTACAGGAGCAGTTGGAACAGGCCAGGCTCTGATGTTAACCACCTTAACAATCACCAACTCAGCAGCTCTTCTCTTTTCTTCCACCATCAATATTACCGGAGCTCTTACCCAGACTAATGCAGCCACAGGCACAACCACATTTTCCAACACAGTGGCAGTAGCATCTGCCACCTTAAAAGGAGTTGCCTTTGCAGTTAACAACTCATTTACCGCAGCAGCAGCTGGAGCAGTGGCAGTCACTAATTCCGGAGTATTTACCCTTTCGGCCACAGGAGCTATTGTCGCCCCAGGAGGATTTTCAACCTCAGGAGCTGCAACCATAGGCAATAACATTACAACAACAAATACCACGCTAAGTATCGGAGGCAACCTTATCTTGAGTGCCTCAGCCATGCCAACCTTGGCTGCAGGATCAGGAGCCATCACTATTACCGGCACCACTGACGGAACTAATGGCGGGGCAGTTGAAACCCTGGCAGTCAACACCACAGGTGCAGTTACTTTTACCGGAGCTGTAGGAACCGGAGATGCTGACATGCTGACCGCCCTGACCATCACCAACTCAGCAGCTCTTCTCTTTTCTTCCACCATCAATATTACTGGAGCTTTAACCCAGACCAACGCAGCCACAGGCACAACCACATTTTCTAGTACGGTAGCAGCTGGTTCAGCTTCGCTCAATGGCACGACGATTAATTTGGGCGGAACTACCACAGTAACCGGCAACCTTACTATTATAGAAGGCACGCTTGATACAATATTAGGCGGCAATCATTCACTTACTATTGGCAGTCTTACTATTCAAGCTGGTGCAACATTAAATGGTAGAGCTTCAGCTTTAGATTCTAACGGCGATGTTACAATTGAAGCCAGTGGAACTCTGACTTCAACTTCAGGCAACTTCAATGTCGGAGGCTCATGGTCTAATTCAGCAACTGGAGTTTTTACTCATTCTTCAGGTACTGTTATTTTTGATGCCACCACAACCGGTAAAACTATTACTGACGGCGGCGATGCATTTTACCAGATTCAATTTACCGGAGCTAGCGGCGGATGGACTTATACTGATGGTTGTTCGGCAGGTCTTCATCAATTAACTGTTAATGCTGCCAGTGGCACTGTCAATTTTATTAATGCTAAAACTGGAGATGGATCTCATGATCTTACCGTTACAACAGGCACCTTGAATGTTGATTGGTATTTAGGGGTCCATGTGGCAGATGCGGCTAATGAATCTGATCATAGAGATACTGGCGCTAGCGATATCACAATTTCGGAAAAAACCGGAACTCCGGCTTCAACTGTTTGGCGAAATGATGGTACCGCTCCTGATTATTGGGGAGCAGCCGCTGCTTCCCAGACAACCGGCACAGATTCTGATGGAAACAATCCTCAACCGAATTCAGACGGCGCGATTTTAATCAGAGAATATTCAAACACTGCTGGTACTCCTACCTACTATTTATATAATCTTCAAATTGTCTGGCAGTCTACTTACGGGGAGTATGATTATTATTCTGATTATGGAAGCAATTATTTAACTTCTACGGCTAACAGCGGAGCTAATAAAGATGCAGTTATCGGTGCTGATTGGCATCGGACAACTATTGGTACAATGAATGCTGTTGGAACAATTAACGCGGCGCCAACTAATGGTTCTTGGTATATTGGAATGCTAAAAGGTTTGGAGGTAACTATTGTCGGAACTTCAATTGATTTTGGAAATTTAACTGTAAGCAATAATTTTTCAGCAACAGCCGGGACTCAGACAGAAATTCGAGTTACAACTTCATCAGTAAATGGTTATATAGTTACTGCCTGGGAAGATGGATTGATGGCATGTTCAGATTCCGGCGCTTGCGCTTCAGAAAAAATTCCTAATTTTACTTTTGGTACTTATGCCAATCCTCAACCTTGGGGAGCTACTGATTATTGTAAAGATAATACTAATTACTGCGGTTTTGGGTTTACTTCTAACGACGATTTAGTTGAGAGTGAAGATAGATATAGTCCTACACCTGGAACCCCAGAATATACTTTTTTCCCAATTAGTTCCTCGGCTCCAGTTCGAGTTTCAGACAATCCAGGCCCCATTTATTATCCGAATACCGGCAGTTCTTATTTAATCACTTATAGAATTTCCACTTCTTTAGTGCAAAGGCCGGGACCTTATGGCAGTACAATAATTTATGTAGTGACGGCACAATACTAATATATAGAAGCTGATCGCTTCGCTTCACGCTGATACCTACGCTGAAAAACGCTGATAAGGCATATGAATAAAAATAAAGTAAAAGATTTTTTATACGAGAAAGAAACATACTTAATTCGAGGAGCGTGTTTTAAGGTTTGGAAAGAATTTGGCGGAGCATTTAAAGAAAAAGTTGTGGATAGAGCTTTAGAAGAAGAACTAAAAAGTCGCGACTTAAAAGTAGAAAGTCAGAAAACAATAGATATTTATTATCGTGGCAAAAAAATCGCTTGTTATAAACCAGATAAAATTATTAATAACAGCATTCTTTTAGAAATTAAATGCAAGCCATTTTTAACAAAAGAAGACGAAAGACAATTTTGGTTATACCTTAAAGGATCAGAATATAAATTAGGATTGTTAATAAATTTTGGTCCTAAAAAATTAGAAATAAAAAGAAGAATATATGATAAAGCAAGACAAAGGTTTCAGCGTAGATCTGCGTTACTATCAGCGTTTATCGGCTTATATTTGATTGCAAGCTTACTATTCTTGAAATCTTCAGTGGGGGCTCAGCAAAATGAAATTAAATTATTCGTTTCTCCGGAGATGTTTGAATTAAAAGTAAAGAGGGGAGAGTTACTTTCAAAAAAGATAAAAATTTTAAACAGTAGCGAAGTGCCTGTGCCAATTGAAGTAACAGCAACGAATTTTGGTGCAGAGGAAAATTCAGGCACTATTACTTTTTTTGAAGAGCCGATAAAAAGAGTGGGGGCAGAAGATGATATTTCTTTTAATCCCAGGAAATGGATCAATATTGAAAACCCCAATTTTATTTTAGATCCGAAAGAAACTATAGGAGTAGATTTTTCTATTAAGGTTCCGGAAAATGCCGAGCCGGGCGGACATTATGCTGTAATTTTGTTTGAGCCAAAACTACCATCTTATTATTTTGAACCAGGTACAGCTTTAAAAACCATACCTAAAATCGGAGTTTTAATTCTTTTTTCTGTTGAGGTTGAAGGCGTAAAAAGAGCAGAGACGCCTTTGGTGATTTCTGAATTTATTATTCCGGAAAAATTCCGGCTCCAAAAATTGGAAAATTTATTGGCTGATATTTCTGGTTTGTTCCAGAAAGCTCAGGCAGAGAACAGGGAATTGTTTTCCATTGTGGAAAAAAGCGAATTGCCATTTAGTTTGGGAATTAAAAATGAGGATATTGTTCACATAAAGCCGGAGGGAAAATTATCAATTTTGAATAGCCATAATAAAATAGTAGGGGAGACGGAAATTAAAGAAACAACAGTTCTGCCGGGCAGAACAAGGAAGTTCCCTGTTGAGTTTAAGCCAAATTTATCAGGGAGATTAATTAAATACTTGCCTGCTTGGTTTTCCGGCTTTATCTCCCAGAATCTGCTCTTTGGAAAATATAAAGCCCTTTTGTCTTTAAAAGTTGGGCAAGATATAATAAACAAAGAGATTGAATTCTGGGTTTTCCCCTGGAAGGTTGCTTTAATTATGGTATTGGCTTGTATTATCTTTTTGGTTCTTATGGTAAAATACGGAAAGAGAATTAAATCTGCATTTTTAGTTTTATTTAGAAAATCTTGATTATTGACGAATTGGACGGGGGGGGGTGATAATAGAATTAGATAAACTATTTATTAAATTTTTAAACGGTCGATATTCATAAATACCCCACTAATAAACACTAATATATAACTAAAAGACACTAAAAATTTTTCGTGTTAGTTAGTCTAATATTAGTTTAGATTAGTGGATTATATTAAAAATGCCAAAGATTATAAAAAAATACGGAAAAATTACTTTAATTTTAGGTTTGATTTTAGCAATAACGGGAATGTATTTGGTTATTCCAACCAGTCAAGCAGCCAGTGCTACTCTGGAAAGCGATACCATTTCTGATTCAAGAGCCACTGTATTAGCAAATCATGATATAAAGTTTAAGATGGATGCGGCTACAACCATAGCTAATACCGAAACGATTATGATTACATTTACTGGTTTTACCGCTGGTGCGACCGCAACTGAAATTACAGATTGGGCAGTTCTCTACGATGCTGATGGGTCAGGAACATATACTAATCTTCTTAATACTGATAATTGGACATTTACTGATCATGGAGCAGGAGCTGATCCGCACTATCTTTTTACTTTCACTGCAGCTGGTGCAGCTCTTATTGACACCAAAAAATATATAGAAATAACGTTTACCAATGGCACAGGTAAATTACCCAATCCTGCCATTGGATCTTATGCAATTGGTATTGCCGGCTCTTTTGGTGACACAGGCACAACTTATGTTGCTATTACTGATGCCGCTGGTATTGCGGTCACAGCAACTGTAGGCGAATACTTGACTTTCACTGTCGGTGAATATACCACTGAGATTGGTTCTTGGACAGCTGGTAATACTGTTATTCGCTGGGCTGATGACAGTGGAGGCGCTACATCTGAGCCTGATCCTGGCCAACCTATTGTCTTGACTATTGCCAGTAATAGTACAAATGGCGTTAGTGTAACAGCCAGAAGCACAGGAAGTGGTGCTGCTGCGGGGCTGTATGATTCGGTTTCCACTAATGTGATTGATGCTGTAGGTGCTGATAAAATTAGTGGCACTACTTCTCCAGTTGCCGGAACAGAGGGATATGCCTTGTATTTGAAAAATTTGTCTGGCACTAATTTGACCATTGATGAAGGATATGACGATGACGCTGTTAGTCCTGTAGCAATTGCCACTACTGCAGACGTGATTATCGCCAATACTGCAGCAGGAGGTGTCACTGGTACAGTTGATCTTGCTTTAAAAGCCGCTATTGCTGCTACAACCCAAGCTGGTTCTTATACTGACACTATTATTTTAGTTGCCACCCCGACTTATTAACCTGTTAAATAGTAACAAGAGACAAGAAACAAGAACTTGTTTTCTTGGAGTTGAATTGTTGTGAAAAAAATAAACCCTCTCTTATTAATAATTTTATTTTTAGGAGGAATGCTTGTGGCTGGTTTTTGTTTTGCCCAAGGAGGCGGAGCAACGGTTTCTCCTACCAACTTTGAGATAGATGCAAACCCAGGAGAAATAAAACCCAATACGATTAAAGTTTATAATCCGACTGATAATATTGTTACGATAAAAATGTCAGTTGAAGATTTTCATCCTTTAGGAGAAGAGGGTGGAGTGGCTGTGGAGCCGGGAGCTGATACGACCTATTCTTTGAAAGCCTGGGTCACAATCAGTCCCAGCGAATTTATTTTACAGCCAAAAGAAGAAAAATTTGTTGAATTTACAATTAAAATTCCGGAAAATGCCGAACCGGGCGGAAAATGGGGATCAATCTTAGCTTCTCCGACTACAGTTTCAGGAGGAGAAGGGGTAATAGGAGCAACTATTGCTCCCTCAACAGGCACGTTAGTTTTATTAAGAATATCCGGTGAAGTCTTTGAAGAGTTATTAGTAAAAGAGTTTTCAGCTGATCAATCATTTTTTGAGAAAGGACCGGTTTCATTTTCAATCAGGTTTGAAAATACCGGAACAGTCCATCTTAAACCCAGGGGTTTTGTCCGTATTACTAATTGGCGCGGAAAAGTAACTGATATTGGATTTCCGCAACAAAATGTTATCCCGGGATCTATCAGAAAAATTGAAGCAAAATGGCAGAAAGAATGGCTTTTTGGCAAATATACTGCTATGGTAGTTGGGAGTTATGGAGACAAAAATCTTCCTTTTATTTCATCGGTTTTAACTTTTTGGGCTTTTCCCTGGAGAATCGGACTCGGAATTTTAATAGTTTTAATAATAGTTTTACTTTTTTTCTATAAAACAAGGAAGAGATGGCAGCTGGCTTTACGAATTTTGTTTAAAGGAGAACAGAAATAGCGGCAAGAGACAAGAGAAAAGAGACAAGAGAAAATCGTCCTATGGCTGGGCGATTTTTTTATTTCAAAAGCAATGATATAATAGCTATAATGAAAGAGAAAAGAAGGAAACTCCCGGTTTTATCAATAATAATTTTATTTTTTTTAGTTTCAAATTTATTACTGATAAATCCTGTTTTTGGAGCTCAGTTTTCCAATCAAAAGGTCACTGTTTCTGATTCAAGGGCGAGCACTTCAAATGTAACCTATACTTATCAATGGACCGGTTCTGTCAGTAATTTAAGATGTTTTAAAATTTTATTTTGTACTACAGCTGCCGGAACCTGCAATACTCCCACCGGCTTAAGTACCACCGGAGCCTCAAAAGGTACATGGTCGGGTTTGACCGCTGGCAGCTGGACTTTGGATGCTTCAACTAATGGTACTTTAAATTTAACAAATGCGGCTGGAGAGAATTCTTCAGCTAATATTTCTTTTGGATTTTCAGGAATTACCAATCCATCAAGCCAAGGAAGTTATTTTAATAGAATTAATACTTATTCTGATGCCAGTTGTTCAACTGAAGTTGATTCTGGCAGAGCAGTTTTTTCAATTATTACTTCAGGAATAGGTGTCAGTGCTACTGTTTCTGGCGGCGGTGGAGGAGGTGGCGGCGGAGGAGGGGGCGGTGGCGGAGGAGGCGGGGGTGGAACAGCTAACGTCATTTTTGAAGGAAGAGCTTATCCTCGAGCTTTTATCACTCTTTTAAAAAATGGGGCAGTAACAGCTACTTTTTTTGCCGAAACTTCAGGTTTATTCAGAAAAGAATTGACAGCTTTATCTGGAGGAGCTCATAGTTTTGGGATTTTTGCCGAAGATTCAGAAGGAAGAAAATCAGTTACGACTGGTTTTACAATTGGGGTTCTGTCTGGATTAACAACCACCATTTCTGGAATTTTTATTTCACCGACAATTTCTTTAACGCCAACCCAGGTTGAAAAAGGAGAGGATGTCAATATTAATGGACAAGTATTTCCACAAAGTAAGGTTAATATTTTTGTTTCTTCAGAAAATATTGTAAAAGAAACCACTGCTACTAAAGAAGGGAAATGGGCTTTTAAACTAGACACCGCACCTTTGGAAGAAGCGGAACACCAGGCAAAATCAATGGCTCTTTTTGGAACCGGAGAACAGAGTTCTTTTTCTCAAACCCTCTCTTTTTTAGTAGTCAAGAAAGGGGCAAAAGTTTGTAAGGGAGCAGATTTAAACTTTGATGGAAAGGTAAATATAGTTGATTTTTCAATTTTGCTTTACTTTTGGAACCAGACGAATCCTTCCAACCGTTGCGCTGATATAAACTTTGATGGGAAGGTAAACATCACTGATTTTTCAATAATGATGTACTGGTGGGGGTAAATGAGAATTTAGGGAAAAGAATTTAGAATATAGGGATAATACAAAAATATGGAAATAAAAAAATTACAATCATTTAAGGATTTAAAGGTATGGCAAAAGAGCTCGGATCTAGCCACTTTAGTTTATAAATCGACCGATAAATTTCCAAAGTCTGAATTATTTGGATTAACTAATCAAATGAGAAGAGCAGTCATTTCTATTAGTTCAAATCTTGCTGAAGGCTTTAAAAGAAATCATAAGAAAGAAAAAACGCAATTTTACAGCGTAGCCTATGGTTCCGTTGCTGAATTAGAAAGCCAAATTGAGATTTCATATAGACTTAATTATTTAAGTAGTACTGATTATCAAAAAATTTTATCTTTGACAATAGAAATTTCTAAAATGATTGGTGGTCTTATTAAATCAATTCGTCAAAATAAAAATCCCAAATTTTATATCCTGATTCTTTTTTTCTTCCTATTTTCTATATTCTATATCCTATCACCCTTGCATGGCTGGGCGGCAACCTTATTTCTTCTTCCTCAGTCTAGTGATGTTTTCAAAGGGGAATCTTTTATTGCAGAATTAATGATAGATACAGAAGGAGAAGAAATTAATGCCGCTGACATTAGAGTAGTGTTTCCCAATGATCTTGTAATAGTTAATGATTTTGGAAAAGGCGGTTCAATTTTCACTTTATGGGCGGAAGAGCCAGGTATTCAAGAAGGAGAAATTTCTTTTTCAGCTGGCGTACCTGGCGGTTTTTCGGGTAAGGGTTTAATAGGAAGGATCAATTTTTCAGGAAAAGAAATCGGAGAAGCTGAAATAAATTTTAAAGAAGATTCAAAAGTATTATTAAATGATGGCAAGGGGAGTTCAGCGATATTAGGTTTTGCAGAAGGAAATTATAAAATTATTGAAAAATCAGGAGATCTAGCGATTATTACTTCCAAATCTCATCCCGATCAAAACAAATGGTATAACCAGAAGAATCTGAATCTATGGTGGGATTTGATTGATGGGGCTGAATATAGTTATTTATTAAGCCTTAGTTCTTCAGATAGTCCTGATGAAATTCCTGATAAACCCGAAGGAGAGCTGGAATGGATGGGAGCCATAGAATATAAGGGTTTAGATGATGGAATCTATTATTTTAGTCTTCGGCAGAAATTACCCGAAAAAGACTGGTCAGGAAAGATTACTTTCAGGGTAATGATTGATACAACGAAACCTGAAGTATTTAAACCGGAAATCGGAAAAGACTCTTCTGTTTTTGAGGGAAAATATTTTTTGAGCTTTTCTACTAACGATAAATTATCGGGAATAGACCATTATGAATTGATGGAGACAAGAAACAAGAAACAAGAGACATGGAAAAGAGCAAAAAGCCCTTACGTTTTAGAAGATCAAAGCTTAAGAAGTAAGATTTTTGTTAAAGCAGTTGACAAAGCAGGGAATGAGCAGATTTCAAAGATAAGTCCGCCTCCAAAACCATTTCCATATTGGATAATAATTCCAATTCTTATTGGTTTAATAATTATTTGGTGGATAATCAGAAGATTAAGGCCAAGATGAAAAAACTATTTTTCATATTATTTATTTCTGCACTTTTTGTAGCATTTGTACCAATTCCTGTCCGAGCTGGAAACGCTTCTTTGTATCTTTCTCCGGCTTCGGGCAGCTTTTTTGTCGGGAGCACTTTTGATGTTTCCGTTTTTGTTAATACTGGCGGAGAAAATATTAATGCCATTGAAGTTAATTTAAAGTTTGATCCGACAAAAATTCAGGTTGCCAGCCCTACGGCCGGAAAATCTTTTATTGAGGTTTGGGTTGCACAACCCGCATTTTCCAATACCAAAGGCACAATGTCTTTTATTGGCGGAGTGCCTTCGCCTGGAGTCAATACTTCGGCCGGTTTGGTATCTACAGTCACTTTTCGGGCAATATCTCCCGGAGAAACCCAGATTACATTCTTGGATTCCTCAAAGGTTTTAAAGAACGATCCTCAAGGAATTAATATTCTGACCTCAATGAATAGGGGAGTCTTTACTCTTTTAATTCCGCCGCCTGAAGGGCCAAAAGTTTTTTCATCAACACACTCTGACCAGAACAAATGGTATAAAAACAACAATCCTACTTTCTCTTGGGAAAAAGAAGAAGGAGTAACAGAATTTAGTTTTAGCATTGATGAAGATTCAATGAGCGTCCCTGACAACAATTCTGAAGGAGACAGGACTTCGGTTTCTTTTTCTGAAATAGGAGATGGTATCTGGTATTTCCACGTTAAAGGAAAGAAAACCGATATCTGGGGAGGAACCAGCACTTATCCGGTTAAGATTGATATGACGCCGCCCGCATCTTTTACTCCTACGGTTCAACCTTCAGAAAAAACAGTTGAAAAACAGCCTTTGGTTTCTTTTTTCACTACTGATGCTGTTTCTGGTATGGATTATTACCAAATTAAATATATTGATATCACTCCGGAAAAAGCAGAAGAAGAATCGGGTTTCTTTACCGAAGCCTCCGGTCCTTATAAACTCCCTACCTTAGCAGCTGGAAAATATTTGGTAGTGATTAGGGCTTATGACGTTGCCGGCAACTGGAGAGAAGGAAATATAAAGATTGAGATTTTGTCAAAAGAACTTTTCTTTACAAATGATGGAATTAATTTCAGGGGATTTTTAATTCCTTGGTGGATATTAATATTAATTTTAATAATCATTATTTTGCTGATTATAATTTCATTTTTAATAAGATACAGGAGGTTAAAAAGGAGAGAAAAAGAAGAATTAAATAATATAGAAAAGAATTTAGGGATTATACCAAGAGATAAAGCTTAGATTAAAATTAATGTTCCAAAAGAAGCTTCAAAAAATATATTTTTTGATATTCTGTCTGGTTATCTTATTTTTTGTTTTTCCATTTAAAACAAGAGCTCAGAAGGGTTATTTTAATTTAAGGCCGGCAGCAGGCAGTTTTAGCGCCGGGTCAACATTTTATGTTGAAGTTTTAGTAAGCGCCGATGGGATTGCTCTTAATGCAGCTGAGGCAACAATTTCTTTTCCGGCAGATAAATTAAAGGTTGTTGAGCTTTCAAAAAAGTCCTCTATTTTTACCATGTGGCCTGGTGAGCCCGCTTTTTCAAATGCCGAAGGAAAAATTTCTTTTATTGGAGGTCTGCCAAACCCGGGATTTATCGGAGAATCAGGGAAAGTCTTTACTGTTCTTTTTCAGGCAAAAGCAGTAGGCCAAGCGGCTGTAGAATTTTCTAAAGAGACGATTACTGCAAACGATCCTTTTGGAACTAATATTTTTTCTTCCAGCCAAAAAGGAAATTATACCATAACTGCTCCCTCTGAATATAAACCGCCGGCAGAAATTCCCTCAGAAACGCCGGAAGCAGACAAGGAACCTCCTCTCCCTTTTGAAATAACAGTGGATAATGAAGGAGATGTTACTAATCCCGCACCTCTTTTATATTTTGAAACCAGGGACACCGATACGGGAATCAGCTACTATGAACTTAAGATTGGGGATAAAGATTTTATAAAAGTTGAAAAAGGGAAGAATTTTCCTTTCAGGATGCCTCTCCAAACTCCGGGTGTCTATCAGATTTTGGTCAAGGCGATAGATAAAGCTGGAAACTTCACTGAGAGCAAGAAAGAAGTCATAATTAAATCAATCGCTGTACCCGAAATTAAAACTTGCCCTGCTATTTTTAAATCAGGAGACGAAATGATTTATACGAGCGGTAAGGCTTTGCCCGATATTAAAATAATCGTATCCTTAAAAAAAGATGAAGAATTAATAAAAGAGTGGGAAGTGACGAGCGATGCGGAAGGGGATTGGTCTTTGACAAAGGAAGGCTTGTTTAAATCAGGGGATTATAAAATTTTTGTAAGAGCCAAAGATTCAAGAGGAGCAGAAAGCTATAATTCTGAACCATGCTTGATAAAAATCATACTTGGAGGAATTTCAATCGGCCACTGGATATTTACTTATAGGAGCCTGACATTTTTCAGTCTTTTTCTTTTCATAATCCTTCTATTTATAGTCATATTTCTTATATATAAAGTCAGAAGAACAAGAAAGATAATTGAAATAGAAGCCTTGGACTTAAAGAAGAAATTTTATAAAGAATATTATGAATTGCGCTTAGGAATTGAAAAAGAGTTAAAGATTTTAAGAAGCGTCCAGACAGAAAGAGATCTGACAGGAGAGGAAAGAATGAGGCAGGAAAATCTTTTGAAAGATCTCGCTGATGTAGAGAGAGTTATAAGAGTGGAGTTAAAAGACATAGAAGAAGCAAAATAATATTGATTTAGTCAAAAATCAGTCTGAATGCAGGAGATAGTATGGAGATTATCTTAATAAAAAATAATAAGTTTTGACATAATAATTTGATCATGGTAATATTTTTCAGGAGATATAATAATGGTTCGGGAAGATGAAGAAGTGGAAAATGAGGTTAGAGGCATAATGGAAAGAAACAGAGCAAACACCGGAAGATTAGATATCACGGCTAGGAATGTTGCCAAAGATATCATAAACGCGAATGCCGAATATTATTCGGATGCTCTTTTACAACTGATTCCAAAAGAAATTTTGGGCACAGAGCTGGCCAATGATAATCTTTACGAAATTGGAAGGAAAATTGACGAAATACGTTTTCGAAAAGAAAAAGAATTGTCAGCGCTGTTTCAAGGAATTACGGACGGCAAAGAGAAACAGAAGCTTGAAGAAATAATCAACGGCGATGGTAAGGGATTAAATAAACGCCAGCTAAATAAAATCAGACAGATCAAGTTCCTTAATAACTTGGCTCAGGCAATAATCCATCAGTAGTTCGAGAATCAACCTAAAAGCGACCCATCAGGCCGCCTTTTTTATTACTTAGTGTTATTCAGCTCTTTTGACGTATTCTCCGGTTTCAGTATTTATTTCAATCACATCTCCTTCTTCTAAAAACAGGGGAACATTCACTTTTGCTCCGGATTCCAGTGTTACTTGTTTGGTTCCTGCTTGAGCTCTTTCTCCCTTGACTCCGGGGGGAGCTTCGGTAATTTTAAGCTGGACCTTGATTGGAAGGATAATGTTAATGACTTTTTCATCATAGACTATACCTTCAACAAATTCCCCCGGTTTTAAAAACTGGGCCGAGTTTCCGAGTTGTTCTGTTCCGAAATCAAATCTTTTTGAAGGATTGTCTTTCTCGCAGAAAAAATATCGGTCGCGACTTGCCCCGTTGGAAGTTGAAGACTTCCTATCGGAGTGGGAATACATAAATTTTACATCTATTTTTGTCATTTCTGCTTCCTCAAAAGTTTCGCTTTGTTGCAGATTTTGCAAGAAAAAAGCTCCGGTTAGCAGGTTTTTTGCTTTTGTCTGCCAGACAACTCGTCTTTGAGCCATTTTCAGAGGCCGCGCCTCCAATATTTCGTAGGGTTCTCCGTTAATGAGAATTCTTGACCCTTTTCTTAAATCATTAGTAGTTAACATAAATCGCGAATTCGCACGAATCTACCACGAATGGCACGAATTAAAATTAGTGAAATTGGTGATAAATTTGCGTATATTAGAAAATTACTTTTCTATTCGCCATTCCATATCTTCTTCTTTTGCGGCGAATTCAAGCCAGTCGCCTCCAGGGTCAATTACATACCATTTTCTTTTTGTTTTCGACCAAATCATAGGATTTCCTTTATAATAAGGTTTTTTTACAATTTCTTTTGGTTTTAACCTATCTAATTCTAACCATTTTTTGAAAACTGTTTCAATAGCGTAGTCCAAATTTCTTGATTTTGCCCATCCAGCCACTTTATCAATTGCTTCTTCGGCTTTGTTTATAGAACCTGTCAGTTCCAAAAGCTGCTTTGCGGGTTTGGTAAATCTGGAATAAACTATTTTTCTTTTTCTTGCATCTCGTTTTAACTGGTAAAGGTCAACTCCCTTTGTTTCAAAAAAATGAGTAATAATTTTTCTTATTGCCGTCTCTTCTTTTAATTCCTCATAATATTTTATCTTTTTCTTTTTTATGTATTCTTCAATCTTTTGGGCAATGCTTTTTCCGACACCCGGAATTTTTTCAAGACCTTTTAACCCTTCTTTTTGATAAATTTCCAAAATGTCTTTATCTATTTTTTCTAAACTTTCAGCAGCTTTTTTGTAAGCCCTGGGTTTAAAGGGAACCCCTTTTATATCCAATAATTCTCCGGTTTCTTTTAAAATTTTGGCTATTTTTTGATTTACCCCGTTAGAAGTTTGCATAGGTGTTAACGATCAAAAAAGAGCTACGGGTCTTTTTTGACCAAAACTTAACAAGATTTACTCCGTTAGAAATCCGACTAAAAATAATTTTGTTAACAAAATTATTTTTTTTACACCAGACAAAGTAATTTCTATAATTGATTGTCATGATTAAATAATGTTCATACATTAAAACCAAATTTCTAACGGGGTAAAGTAATTGTTTGATTTTTAACTTGTTTACCCCGTTAGAAGTCTGTCCCCGTTGTATGATGTTTCAGAGTTAAAAAAAACAATATTAATAATAGTAAGTTTTTTAACGAATTGTAAAGAAATTTTAGAAACTAAAATTTCTTACTAAGAACTTATTACGGGGTTTAATTATGGCAAATTTCTAACGGGGTTTAGCATCTTAGTAAATTAATCAATTTTTTTCAATATTTCTTTGTAAAATTCTTTTGCTGTTTCCAACTCTTTTTCCCCTTTTTCCGTAATCTGATAAATTCTTCTTTTTTCTTCCAATTTGCTTTTTACGAATCCGGTTTGTTCCAGGCGATATAATACCCTATATGGAGTAATTTTTCCGGGCTTGAAACCAAATTTATTTTTAATTAAAGAAGGAATTTCCAAGCCATAAATACCCCTGTCTTTTAAAAGGGATAGGATATATAACCAAAGGTTCTCTATTTTATTTGATCTTTTTAATCGTTCAAAAGGTAACATCGTGGTAGTAATAAGTTAATCGCGGCACGCCCGAATATCAATTGCCTTCGGCAAACGGGCTAACACCGCTTTTTAACAACCCTCGGTTTTTAATCTTTTCCTATACGGAAGACCCTGTAGGTTCTTCCGCCCCATCTCCGAATTGGGATCTTATTGACAGGTGTAGCTCTTGACACGGATGTTTTACGGCCGTAAAATATATTAACATGCCCAGTAGAGGAATTTCGAACAGCTTCGCTGGGCTAATCGGGAAAATTACAAATCAGTCACTTCGTTCCTTGTAATGCGAAGCATTAAACGAAGAATTTCTTTATTCGAAATTCTCCTACTGGGTATGCAAAAACAAACAAAAATTGCAATTGTAGGCATAGGAAACTGCGCTTCTAGCCTAATTCAGGGATTATTTTATTACAAAAATATTAGAAATGATGATGAATTAGTCCCTGGATTAATGCACAATATTTTGGGTCCTTACAAAATTTCCAATATTAAATTAGTTGCTGCTTTTGACGTTGATAAAAGAAAAGTAGGGAAAGACGTTTCAAGGGCGATTTTTGAACTGCCTAATTGTACAAAGGTCTTTTGTAAAAATATACCACATTTGGAGGTAAAAGTAAAAATGGGCAAAGTGCTGGACGGGATAGCTTCCCATATGAAAAATTATCCTCCAGATAAAACTTTTCTTTTAGCAAAAGAAAAGCCAGTTAATGTGGTAAGGGAACTAAAAAAGTCAGGAGCTGAAATCTTAATTAATTATTTGCCGGTTGGTTCTCAAGAAGCGGTGGAATATTACGCTAATTGTGCTTTAAGAGCTGGCATCGCTTTTATTAATTGCATGCCTGTTTTTATTGCCAGCGATGAAAAATGGCAGGAAAAATTCGAAAAAAAAGGATTGCCCTGTATTGGAGACGATATTAAATCCCAAGTCGGCGCAACCATTACTCATAGAGTCTTGAGCCGTCTTTTTGCACAAAGAGGGGTAACGATTGACAGGTCTTACCAGTTAAATTTTGGCGGAAATACCGACTTTTTGAATATGCTTTCCAGAGAAAGGTTAAAATCAAAAAAGATTTCCAAAACCGAAAGCGTGGAATCGCAGTTAAACAAGAGATTGAGTTATGATAATTTACATATTGGCCCTTCTGATTATGTTCCTTTTTTGAAAGATAATAAAATTTGTTTTATAAGAATTGAAGGAAGGAAATTCGGGAACGTGCCGATAGAATTAGAGCTTCGTTTATCTGTTGAAGATTCACCTAATTCTGCAGGATGCGTTATTGATGCGATAAGAATAGCTAAAATTGCTTTAGACAGAAAAATTGGGGGAGCTTTGATTTCGCCTTCGGCTTATTTTATGAAGCATCCGCCCCAGCAATTTTCAGATGAAAAAGCCCGTGAAATGGTCGAAGAATTCATTTTAAATAAACGTGAGCGCTAAATCGCTAATTTACACGAATATAACCACTAATTTCACTAATATTCATTCGTGAGTATCTGTGCTCAAATTGGTGAAAATTCGCGAAAAAAATGGAACCTTTTGAAAGATTTAAAAAATCAAATACAGAGAGCAATTTGTGGGTTTATATTTTATTATTAGCCAGAGAAGGGGAGGTTAACATACAAGATATCGCAAGGTTAATTTTTGAGAAATTCGGTTTTTTGCCCGGAGACTTGTTTTTACGGGGAGTCTTATTCAGGTTAAGAAATAAAGGATATGTCAGCAGTGAACGGTTTAAGGGGAGAAGAGCATACAAGACTACAAAAAAAGGCCTGGAGGAACTTGAAAAAGTAAAAACTTTCTGCAAAGAATTAGTAGAGAAGATATAAAATTGAAACTAAATTTTTATTAAAAACAATTCGTTTTCGAATTGTTTTTTTATTCATCAAAAATTCATAATCCGAGATTATAATAATAATCAGCTCTTTCTATCAAGGGAAAGGGTGAAAATATGGTTGTAAAAGGAACTTTGAATGGAAAGTTGGGAAGAACGGCTGTTTCTCCGGTGATGCCAATTACAGATAATCATTGGAATCAAGACGGAAGCAAGAAAAGAGGACCGGAAGAAATCAAAGCTGAACTTTTGAGTGCTGGATTATCTTCCATGCTAAAAACTGCAACGATGAGTCGCTGCAATCTTAGTAGTTTACAGATGAAAAAATATACTAGGATATTAATTAGAAAAGGACTTTTGTCAATTGAAAACAAAAACGGAAAGCAAATTCTTGCAACAACAGAAAGAGGAAAAACTTGGCTGGAGCAATTTATCAAATTAAGACAAATAGAAAACGGCGCAGATATCAGCAAGATAACTTACATTGCTTAAAAAGAGATATTTTTCACCACAACCTATGCGGCAAAAAGCCGCTTTTTTGTTTAGAGCTTGAATTTCCAAAATTTATTTGCTATGCTAAAAAAGTGGCGAGAAGAAATGAGTGAAGAAGAAAAAGCCAAAGAATTTGATGATCTTTTAGAAAGAGCAAGGCATAATAAACTTCTGGAGATTAAAGGTTTCAAAAAACCCGGAAGGAATTTTCTTAAAGAGTTTGCAGAAAGAGAGGCAAGGCCATGCCACGGTTGTCGGGGTAAGAGTAAATGCAATTTGGATACATTTAGAGCGTGTCTAAAGAGAGTAAATCCCAGAAAGGATGAACATTCGGGAGAATCGCTCTTTTAAAATCTTTACATTCAACCAAGTGGCTTTTTTAGCCATTTTTTTGTACTCATCGGTATTTTTCAGCTGTGAAACGATAAATGAGGAATTTTTCTGTTTTTGGGTCAATCCTGGCTTTTTGGCAGGCAATAGAAACTTGTTTTTCCGGAGTGTCTATTCCTTCCAAGTCCGGCAGTAAAAGGCCGGCTTTGTAAGATAGGCGGCCGTTAAATGTGACTTCGTCTTTTTCTTCAACCATAGGGATAGTCCTGACAATTATCCCGTATTCTTTTGGATCTAATTGAAAAATATTTTTAATTAACTCGGGCTTATCTAAAATATAAACGGTATAAGAAAGATCCGGCAGTTCTTCTTCCTGTATTGGGCCAAATCGGTAATCTTCTTTTGCAGCAGCAATGGCGTTTTGAATCACTTCTTCAGCGATATTCTGCCTGATAGGAAGATAAGTTCCGATACAACCCCGCAGCTGCCCTCGGTTTTCAATAGTTACAAAAGTTCCAGATCTTCTATTTAAAAATTCTTCGGAAAGATCGTCAGGAGGAGAAATCATTTGTTCTGTTTTTATGAAAGTTTCAACAGAATTTTTTGCTAATTTAACTAAAGAGTGCATACCCAGGTAGGAGAACCCAGTAGTAGAACAAGCTCACTACCGGGCAAGTTTCGAATGAAATCTTCGAAACAAGCGACCGTAGGGAGCGCAGTCCCGTACTAAATTCATTTTAGTGCGGGGTTCCTCTACTGGGCATAGTTAGCTAAGAAGTACTTTTATTGCTTTATATTTATCTTTAATTATATTTTTTGCCTCTGGCGTCATTTTCTGCCAATCTCTTTCTAGTTTATTGAGTATCCATGGCACACCTTCATTAATTGGCATCTTATGCTTTGTAAAAGCCAGGGAAAAAATAGAAGCTATGTCATCAAAATGCGACATGGCATCGGCAGAGGCAATACATTTAGCTTCTACTGTTTTTCTCTCTATTTTCTTACTTGCCCTATGGCTGTATATGCAGTGTTTAACTTGTTCGATTTTTTCTTGGGGATAGTTGAGTCTTTTTAGGATTATTTCTGCATCTTTTGCACCTGATATATGATGATTTTCAGGATCACCTCTAATACCGCCTATATCATGCAGAAAAGCAGCTAATTCAACAATTTCTTTATTGGCTTTTAATTTTTTAGCCATTATTTTGGAAAAATTTACAACTGGAATGATGTGATGTTTCCAAGTATCATAACCATAAATATTTAGCACTTTTTTACAGTCTTTCTCTACTATTTTTTGCACTGCTTCAACTATCTCTTTGTATGAGTATTTTTTCATTTAAAAAAATGATTGAGCTAAAGAAGGGAAAAAGGATTTAAATATTATCAAGGTTATTAAGGAGACAATGGGTACTGATATATTATCATCTATTCTGTCCGATTTTTCAACGATAGTGGCAAAAATGGCAGCCACAATTCCGGCTATACCCATTCGAGACCCAATTAAAACGCAGGCAAAAAGCATTCCAAAAGATCCTTCCCAGGCCTTGGTCCTTTTTTTATAAATTATGTTCCTGATTATTCCGGTTATGCCGTCTCCAAAAGACATAAATAAAACAGGAATTACTCCAAGCCAAAAAGTCTTGTCAAAATACCAGCCGACTAAAATAGAAATACCCCACATTATGGAAAAATTAACTTCTTTGGTGTTATTTCTGGCTTGATACCATTGATTCAACTTATTTTTTTTGTGGGGCAGATAAGTATAAATAGCCAGAACAATAGCAGATAAAAATGGTATTATTGGCTCTTTGTATAATATTGGGATTAAAATAGAAGCTACACCGGAAGCTAAGATATGGATTGCTTTTCTTCCAAAATAGGTGGCAGAATCTGGAGGATACCCTTTTTTAACTGCAAAATTATAAATCCAGCGCGACACAACCTTCATTATAAAAAGAACCCATAAAAATAGGGGAATGGAAATTAGAAGATCGTTTAAAATGAATTTAATAATTATTGACATTCTTATTTATTTTTAAGTTCGCCGATAAATGCCCGATGATTTGATGATGAATATAAATCTTTAGAATCTAACCAAATTTTTGAAATTTTAAAATTCTTGAATTCTTTTTTAATTATCGCTTTATTAAAGTAATAATGCACTAATCCTTTCTCTTTTCCTTCAAGAGGAATTATCGTTCTTGGTTCAATTATTTTGAATTTTTTCCATCCGCCTTTTTCGAGTACAGTTATAAAAATCAAACCTTTTGGTTTTAAGATTCTTTCTATTTCTTTTATTGTTTTTCTGATATCTTTAATTTTTCCATGAGTAATTACACGGACAGAAATTAGAGCGTCAAAAAAATTATTTGCGTAAGGAAGCTTTTTATAAATATCCCCGATTTTTAAATTAGCTTTGAGCTTTTCTTTTTCCAGCCATTTTTTGGCAATTTCTATTCCGTGTTTTGCAATATCAATTCCGTAAACCTCAAATCTTTTTTTACTCAAATAAACTAAGTGCCTTCCTGAACCACAACCTAAATCTAAGATCTTTTTTACTCCCTTTTTTTTGAATAATTTTACAATCTTCGGTAAATCTGGCTGGGGTTTTATCAAAACTCTGCCTTTAAGATTAAATATTTTATCCCACTGGTTTTTCATAAAACTATAATAAATTTTCTTTTATTCTTTTTACTTCTTTTTCCAAGATTTCTCCTTCATATTCGCCAGAATGGGCGTGTGCGCCTTTATAAATTGGTTTCTTTTGATCCAGATGAAGATCAAAAATTAATTTTTCTTCCATATTCTTTACGTAAAGGTGAAATCTCGGATAGCCAATTTTATGAAGAGGCCTAATAAAAATAAATTCTGAGTTCTTTTCGTCTTTTTCCTGAAAACGATAACCGATATTTCTCAATGAATTATAAATATTTTCTGTCGGATCTCCCTTTTTTAAAATAAATTTCATCTGTTATTTAATTTCAAAGTTTACCACTAAATATCCGACTCCAAAGGGAGCTTCATAGGAAAGAATTTCAGGTTTCCAATTAAGGCCATCTAAAGCTCCTAATAAAATCAAAATTGACCTCAAACCGCACTCTCCGGCCGCTTCTACGAAATCAAGATCTAAATTTAAGATTCCTTGGACATCTTTTTTTTCAATTAATTTTATTAGTTTTTCGTCAAACTTTTTTCCTTCCGGGGAATATCCGCCCGGAGCATTTTTAGCAGATCTATGGGATAAATCGCCAGAAGCAACCAGCCCGATTTTTTTTGGGCTATCTTTTATTATAGATTGAATAATTTTTCCAAAATTAAAGTGGGTTTTAAAATCTAAGAAAGAAAAAGCCAGATGAACCAGTTTGAAATCACCCTTTATTTTATTTGACAGGAAATAGAGAGGAATCAAGCTTCCATGGTCAAGTTCTAAGATATCCACCAATCTTATTGGGATTTTTTGGTTTTTGCAATTTCTTTCGATTTTTTTTATCAATTCTCTGTCATTCCTGTAAATAAATTCTGTTTCATAGTCCCCAAAATTATTAAGATTGCCTTGAAAAGAAGGGGACTGATTTATCGTAAATTGGTCAAATTGCATAGGGCCGTGAGGAGATATTAAAATCAAAGTTTCTACACCTGATTTATGAAAAATTTCAGATATTTTCTCCATTTCCTTTATGGTATTCGGGACCAGCTTCAAATCTTCCGGCTTACCAATAGTCGGAATAATTAAAGGCGGATGAGGGGTAATAGCAGCAAAACTAAGCATAACTAAGAGATTAAGTTAATTAAGTAATTAAGATTTTTTGTATTGTTTTCCTAACTCTCGAATATAAAAATTAAGCCCTACTCCAAGGCCCTCATATTCTTTATCTAAAAATTCAAAACCTTCTTTTTTAAAATATTTCCGACCAAGCGCTACGCTCAAATGACTTCTTAATTCTTCTATTTCGCCTCGGGAAATATAGAGAACTCTTATTTTATCTTTAAAAAAGTAACGCCCATGACTTTCAGCAATATTAGCAATAATAGAATTTGTTGATCTTCTAGTATCTGGGATTAATCCATAATTTTCTTCTAAAGGATATTTACTAGTAATTTCGTAAATTTTTAATAAAAGTTCATAACCTTTTTGCCAAATTTTTAGGTCTGTAAATGAATTACTCATAATTTTCGTCAATCGTTTAATCGCCTAATTTAAACTTAACTTAATCGCTTAATTACTCAATTATACTTAAATCAGCTTTACATTTGGGACACTTCCCGTTTTTGTCATGGCGATGGATAATGTAATTTGTTCTATTTATTGCTATTTCGTTGCATTTGGGGCAAATCGTGTTTTCAGAATTAATACCGGAAATGTTCCCAGTATAAACATATTTTAATCCCGTTTCTTTTCCGATTTTCCAGCCCCTTTCTAATGATTCTATTGGCGTTTCCGGTAAGTGTTTCAGCTTCCAGGAAATATCTCCAGAGAACCTGGAGATATGCCATGGTGTTTCTGGTCCCAACTCTTTTTTTATAAATTTAGCAATCCCTTTAAACATTTCTTCAGAGTCTGATAGGGTTGGTATAACTAAGGTCGTAATCTCAACCCAGACTCCTGATTTTTTCATTAATTTAGCCGTATCTAAAATTGGTTTTAATTTAGCTCCGCAATTTTTTTGGTAGAAATCATCCCGCCCATTTTCGGTGGGCGAGGCTCTCGCCTCGTCTTCGAGTCGAAGCGGGCGCCCCTTTGGGGCGGCAGAAAACCAGCCTTTTATGTCGATGTTGTTTGCATCCAGATAGGGGATAACCAATTTCGCTGATTCCTCTGACATAAAGCCGTTGGAAACAAAAATATTTTTCAACCCGGCTTTTTTTGCCAGTTTCATTGTTTCTAAAGCATATTCAAGAAAAATTGTCGGTTCAGTATAGGTATAAGAAATGCTGGGTAGTTTATTTTCTAAAGCGATTTCCACTATTTTTTCTGGAGGAATATCATCACCAGGCACTTCTTTTTTTGTTTTAAAACCTTGAGAAATATCATAATTTTGGCAGTTCATGCATCTTAAATTACAACCGACGCAGGCAATAGAAAGAGAATAAGATCCAGGCAAAAAGTGAAAAAGCGGTTTTTTTTCAATCGGGTCAATATTAACTGCGATTACTTTCCTGTAATTCAAGGCGTATAATTTTCCTTCAATATTTTCCCTTACACCGCAAACCCCTCTTTGTTTAGGTGAAATCGTGCAAAAATGAGCGCAAGTGTGGCATTGAACTATCTGGTTTTTTAATTTTTTATATAGTAAGACTTCTTTCGCCCCCACACCATAACGAACATCGGCGCTTTTAGCGCCAAAAGACGAAGTATGTGTTTGTTTGGTGTGGGGGTTCATTATTCTTATATTTTAGCTGATTTTAAGATATAATTAAATAAGGTCTTATTAAATGAAATATCATTAAGTGATAAATTCAATAATTAATAACAAAAGAAATACATGAAACTTAGAACTATTATTTTATTGTTCTCTTTAATAATTTTCCTGTTCAATTTCAGGACCTTAGATGCAAAAGCTGCTCAAACAACTCAACAGCTTCTTGAACAGATCGCTCAACTACAGGCTCAGATTGTTGAACTTCAGGGACACTTGGAAGAAATTCAAAAATCAAGCTCTTGGTGTCATAATTTTGATATTAATTTAAAGATTTCTGACAATACTCAAGAAGTTAAATATCTTCAGGAAGCTCTTTATAAGGAAGGACTTTACGAGCAAGAGGTTACTGGAAATTATGATGAATATACAGCTTCAGTTGTGGTTGCCTTTCAGGAAAAGTATAAAAACGATATTCTAACTCCTTTAGGTCTTAAAAATGGAACAGGATATGTCGGAAAATCAACAAGGACTAAATTAAATAATATTTATGGATGTGGGACAAAGGTTAAAACTGAAGAACTTAGACCGCCAATCATTTTTTACCCATATGATAAAGAGATAATTTATACCATATCTCCAATATTTATGTTTTTTGATGTTTTAGACAATTATATTATTCAAGAGGGTACATGGGAAGGCGATAAACCATTATTTGGAACCGAATTCTTAACTTGGGGGATAGCAGCGAGAGAAGGAAACAATCAAAAAGGTCCAGTCGGAACATTCAAATGGAATAAAACTTATACTTTAGTAGCCAGAACTTGTACTGATGAAACTTTTTCTAAGTGTAGCGATTGGACCCAAGGTGTCACTTTTACAATAATGCCAAAAAGTCCTTGTACTGATTCTGACGGAGGAAAGAATTATCAGCTAAAAGGAGAGGTTTCGGTTGACGGAGAATCATTTATGGAAGATTCATGCTTGTGGGAATTTAAACCTGATATCAGTGATAGAGCAACTTTAATGGACTATTATTGTACTGGAGATCAAAATAATCCGGTTTGGTTTGAACAATATAAATGTCCTAATGGCTGTAAGAATGGAGCCTGTATAGATTCTTTAACTCTCCCTGTGATAACTGGCATTAATCCTATCGAAGGATTTCAGGGGCAGACTGTTGATACGGTAATCACTGGTTATAATTTTACAGGTGCACGTGATTATAGTGGTTGCGGCATATCTCCTGTTTCAGATCGGGGATTCAGCTTAGTTTCTTGTAATCAGATATCAGATACAAAAATTAACGCCCAGTTTTCGATCACTGCCACTGCCGAAGTTAGAACCAGAAATATTTCTGTCCAAACTCCAAAAGGAGGCAGAAGTAATTCAATATCCTTTAAAGTTTCGTCAACAACGATTACCCCCTCTGTTAATTTTATTTATCCAAATGGAGGAGAAGTATTAAGAGAAGGAGAACGCGGCGAAATTAAATTCTGCGGTAATAATTTCTCTCCAACCGGACCAGGCGGATTCAGCCATATCTATCTTATAAAAGGCGGCTCTGTTTATGGTTTAATATATAAAGATACTACGAGCGGAATAGGAGGGTGTCCGGGAAATGATCTTTATTATTGGACTATTGGTAAATTAGCTGATGGTTCTACGGTGCCTACTGGTAATGATTATAAAATTAAAATTGATTTTATTAATCAGTCTGGCGTAATTTATGCTACAGGTCAAAGCAAAAATTATTTCGGCATTGATTCTTTAACCACCACATGTACAGATTCTGATGGCGGAAAAAACCTTTATGTCAAAGGCACGACAACTGGAATAAGCTCTGGCAGTGATTATCCTCGCCAGATCACCATGACGGACAAGTGCTTCGATGCTACACATATTTTTGAATATTATTGTTCTAACAACATGAATGTTATAAACGAGTTATTTGGTAATTATTTTGCATCTATTACTGAATATTGTGCAGATGGTTGCGTAGATGGCGCTTGTAAACAAACTTCCGGAATTTGCGGAGATGGATCCTGTAGCGACCCTGAAACTTGTACAACTTGCCAAGTTGATTGCGGTATCTGTGTCCCGCCCGCTCCCATACTTTCACCCTGGGGAGAAGAAAAATGGCAGCGAGGTACGTCCCACGTTATCCGCTGGACATCATCTGGATATGCTAGTTCAGTAATTATTAATTTGTATCTAAATGGTACTTATCAAAAATCGTTGACAGGCGCGATACCAGACAGTTATGGGCAATGGACGTGGAATATTCCTGCAGATCAAACTATTGGGTCTCAGTATTCAATAAGAGTTTCAAGATTGTCTTATCCTAAAGACTTTATTGCTGATAGCAATTATTTTTCCATAACGGAAAATTCATCTATCACCATTCTTTCTCCAAATGGCGGAGAAAAATGGGAAGTCGGTAAGGCTTATAATATTACTTGGAGGGCGACGGGATTCGAAAAGGCGATAATCATGCTTACTGATTATAGTTGTTCTTCCGAGACTCCCATAATAATCGCTACTAATATTCCAGCTAGCCAAGGAAGTTATTCATGGACAATACCCGATGATTTTTTTGAGGCTCGGGCAAGCGCTTATTGTCCTACCTATATATATAATCCTGTTTCTCATTATGGTTGGAAATCAGGCGATAATTTTAAATTTTTTGTTGGACAATTAAACAGTAATGGCACATACGGAGCTCAGGATCAGAGCGATAATTATTTCAGCATCGTTTCAAAATCTGTACTATCAGTACCTTGCACTGATTCTGACGGAGGAAAGAATTATGACGTTAGAGGAGTTGGCAGAGGTATATATGCTGGCACCAGTGGTTCTGGAGTTGGTTTGATTTTTGGAGAAGATCCAAATAAAGAAACTCTTCTTCGAACTGATCCGACTTTGAGCTATAGTATCTATTATGATCATTGCACTGACAGTGCGAATTCAAAACAAATAGATGAAGCTTTTTGTGACTCAGAAGGCAAGCTTGCTAGTCATGGAATAAATTGCACCTATGGTTGCAAAGACGGCGTTTGCTTGTCGGCTCCTTCCTGCATGACTTATTTTGATAATATATGTCCAGCAATTTGTTCTATTACAACCGACGCCGATTGCTGTATTCAGGCTGGTAAAATTTGGTTAAATAGTGCTGGAGGGTATATTTGTTCTCCTTAGCTTTTTTTCCTGGTTTTAGGTTATAATTAAATAAAGCTGTTATTTTGGTCGACTAAAAGAAAAAAATTAATAACTAATTTATAATTATGAGTTGTAAAAAAATAATATTTTTGTTAGTACTAGTAATTTTTTTATTTAATCTCCGGCCATTGACTGCAAAAGCAGCTATGACAACTGAAGAAATTATAGCAGAAATTACGAAATTACAATCTCTAATAGAAGAACTCAGGAAACAATTAAAGGAAGTAAAAAAGCCTGATGTTTGGTGCCATGACTTCAATCTTAATTTGAAAATTACAGATAATAATGAAGAAGTAAGACAATTACAAACCGCTCTTTTAACAGAAAAATTATTTGAAAGGGAAATTTCTGGAGATTTTGATGAGTATACTGCTTCAGTAGTAGTTGTTTTTCAAGAAAAACACAAAAAAGATATTCTGACTCCTTTAGGTCTAAAAAATGGGACAGGATTTGTTGGCTCAGCAACAAGGAGCAAACTTAATGGATTATATGGCTGCGGTATTGTTCCTCCTGTATCTGCATGTCAAATGATTTGGTGGAATGATAATGATCATAAATATTGCCAACAAAAAGAATTCTGCGGAACATATATGTATTTAGGACTGCATACTTTTGTAACAAAAGAACAGTGTGAGGCAGATTTAGTAGTAAAACCATTAACTTGCACTGATTCTGATGGCGGAAAGAATTATTATCTGAAAGGACAAACAATGTTGCAAACGGGAGCAAACTTAATTGATAACTGTCCTGCTAATAGCCCATACAAACCAGGAATAACTCTTTTGGAATCTTATTGCACAAATGAATCTCCCTTTGTTGTCTATCAAGAATACGATTGTCCCAACGGCTGCCAAGATGGTGCTTGTAAGTCATCCGCGAGTTCGGCAAATTGCACTGATTCTGACGGCGGTATTAATTTTAACGTCAAAGGAACGGTTCAGACCAAAGATTCAATTTCGACGGGCAGTTATTATGATCTTTGCTGGAATGGAGGAAACGAACTTCACGAATGGTCTTGCAACGGTACTCAGGCCAAAGAAACCATCTATGCATGTCCTGATGGTTGTCAAGACGGTGCTTGTATTAAGATAGTTAATACTGAAAATAATGCTTATACTGTAACCATTCGAGCAAGCGATCCGTCAGACTTTTATACAAGAGACTGGAACATATTCACTTATGATCCTACTGGAACTTATATAGGAAATGGAAAGTGGAGTAGCGGTACACCACTAAAAACATCGTATTATACTAGAAGTGGTACATGGTCTGTAAATTTTAATAGTGGCACTTATTATCTTGTAATTGGACAGACCGGCGGTGAATCTTATGGATCATATTCTGGTGAAATAAGTATTAGCGGAGTAAGTATGCAATTTACAAATGCAGATATTAATCATGCAATAAAGTTTAATGTACCTTTGCAAGAAAATGCAAACAATAAATGCGTTAACCACGCCCAATGTTCCCAGGCCTGTGATAACCTTGGCATAGATTCCAAATGGATGGGAAGCGTTAACAATTCCTGGACTGGCACTTGTCCTTTAGGTGTATACGGTTGTATAACCGGTAGTTGTTGCTTGGGTCAATGCGACGTGCAGCAAGGTTCTTGTCTTTGTAAAAAAACAAATATTGTTGATATCTATGGGAATGTTTGTCCATCAGGACAAACTTGTGGTGATGATTGCAAATGTCATGGTGATGCGGTCACTGAAACTCCGGCAGGTTATGAAATAAGTAATGCTAAGTTAGGTGGTGAAGGTGATACGATTACAGTCAAGCCAGGTCAATCTATATCTTTAACTTTTGATTACAAGATATGGAGTCGGACTGGTTGTCCTGGTTGTATTGATCAGTTAATATTAGGACTGGATGATAAGGTATTAAATATAAACTGCGCATACCATGGAATTCCAGGCGCTGCTCCGGGAAGAAGCGGTAGCTATTCTGGAACTATTCCTGCTCCTGAAATAGAAGGAACCTACTCTTTATATACAGCTTTTGCTACCCAGTATACGTGTGAAGCTGCAAAAGGATTCTATCCGAATACAGGATATAGTGGATCGGCTGCAAATAAGAAGATAGGAACGATAACTGTTTTTGGCGTTCCGAGCTCTGGATTTACTGAAGAAGTAAATCCTTACCAAGCGGATGTTCAGACTTGCACTAACTCTGCATCCCAAGTTTTGCAAACTACAGGAGAAGGATCTGCACCTTGGTTTTTATGGGGTGGCTGTGCAAGAGAAAAATACTATGAAGTAAATCCCGGAGAAGAATTAAGATTCCACATTTACACCGATTCCTGCGCTGGTTGTGTTTGTTATTATCCCAAATTTTATCTTTACGAATTTGAAAATGAGCAATGGGTTAAAAAGCAAACATTTGATTTTGCTTATCAAAAAGGGATAACGATTGACGAAAAATACGTTCCAAATTCAAATAAGATTAAAATTGAAGCATTGAAGTGTTTCTATCTGGATATATTCAGAATGGGCGGATAGATGATATTGATATATAAAGATTAAAATAGAAAAAGGGCGATTAGGCTCTTTTTCTATTTATTTAGAATAAAAAGAGGGTGAAAAAATATCACCCTAATCTTTTGAAAAAAATAGATTATTACGGCTTGTCTTTCTTAGATGGCTTCCATTGTTGATGGCGGTTTTGGCGTCTTGTTTTCGACAACACTTACTACGCCGGGAACTTCAGTTGTTATTCTTTGAACTAGTCTCTTTATGATATCATCGGGTAATTTAGTTGGCGTTGCCGTCGTTGCGTCAACGGAATCCCAGCATCTGACTTCAATCTGAAGTCCAAACTCTCGTTTTCCTTCTTTTATTCCAGTCACGCGGTCCTCGTGCAGAATTGCCATATACTGGAAAGCATCTGTATTTTCTAATTCTTCTTCGACTATTGCTGTTGCTTTTCTAACGATAGCGATTTTTTCTGGCGTTACTTCGCCGATTATTCTAGCTGCTAAGGCTGGACCAGGGAATGGCATCCTGTTATAGATTGATTCCGGTAAGCCTAAGGCTTCCGCAACTTTTCTGACACCGTCTTTGCGCAGTTGTTTCAGGGGTTCAACAAGTTTGTAGCCGAATTCCTTTACGGTATCAATCCCGATTTGTTCAAGAATGTTGTGCTGGTGTTTGATTCCAGCCACAGTTTCTTCTATGTCGGTTAGAATGGTTCCATGGAAAAGTAATTTGGCACCTGTTTCTCTTATCAAGCGAGCGAGTACAACTTCGTAAAACGCTCGTGTTATTGCTTCTCGTTTTTCTTCAGGATCTGTTATTCCCTCTAGGGCCACAAAGAATTCCTCTTTAGCGTCTGTAACTTCAACGATTATCCCAAGTTCATAGAAGATGCGTACGACCGCCTCGATTTCACCCTCTCTCATTATTCCATTGTCGACTATGACTACCCGAAGTTTTTTATCACCTAGCGCCCGATGGGCTAAGATAGTCGTTACAGATGAATCAACGCCTCCAGAGAAAGCAACAATTGCTTTATTGTCGCCGACAGTTTTCCGAATCTCGTTTATTTTTTCTGTAATGAATTTTTCTGGATCTAACTCTTCCGCTTTTATTTCTTTTCCTTCCATTTATTCCACCTCCTTTTTAAAGAACAATTTAAATCAATATTAAAGATAGCAAGCTTTAAGTCATTTTGTCAATCTCTTTAAACCTTGTATAATAAAAATAATATGCCCAGTAGAGGAATTACGAATCGGTCGCTTCGCTTCCTGTAATTACTTCATAATTAAACGAAAAGCTATTACTGGGCTAATGGGGAAAATTTTGAAGAAATTTTTCATTCGAAATTCTCCTACTGGGTATGCACAGAATTTTTATTACCATAAACCTGCCCCGTTAGAAGGCGTAGACTTTCTAACGGGGTTTGCCAGAGTTTAGAACTTAAAAATTTTTTATAATATTATGCATCGTATATTTATCGCAATTAATCTGCCCACTAATATAAAAAAGGAATTTATTTCTTATCAGGAGAAATGGCCAGAGTTACCTTGCCGATGGACAAGAAAAGATAATCTTCATATCACTTTGGTTTTTATTGGTTCTGTCAGCGATGAAGAAATTCCTGGAATTTTAGAAGCAGCAAAGGAAGCAGCGGGTAAAAAAGAACCATTTTCAATAAATTTCAAGAAAATATGTTATGGACCTCCCGGGAAAATGCCTCCCCGGATGGTTTGGATTGAAGGAGAAAAGTCAAAAGAATTAGCTGATTTAAGAGATGATGTGGAAAATTCGCTTTTAAAATCTTCCGGCCAGAAATACCAGGGAATCAAAAGCCAGCCATTTTCTCCCCATATTACTTTAGGAAGGATTAAAGAATGGGAGTTTAAAAAAATTGAACCGGAAGAAAGGCCGGAAGTTGAAATTGATATTGATTTAGATTTCGAGGTTTCATCAATTGAAGTCATGGAAAGCGAATTGAAGCGCACTGGTCCAGATTATGTGGTACTGGAATCAGTGCCTCTCGCTAATTTGCACTAATATGCCCACTAATTTCACGAATAAAAGAAAGTTAGTTTATCCAGAATTAAGTTATATTTTAATGGGAATTTTGTTTGAAGTTAATAATAAATTAGGTACAAAATATCAGGAAAAACATTATCAAAGAGCTATTGAAATCAAATTAAAAGAATTAAGTATTCCATATAAAAGAGAAGTAAAAATTGATATAAAATTTGGTAAAGAGAATTTAGGAGAATTTTTTGTTGACTTTATAATTTATAACAAAATTATTCTGGAAATTAAGAGAGTTTGGAAAATTACTCAAGATGATATAAAACAAGTTTTAAGATATCTTAAGGCCACTAAATTAAAATTAGCAATTATCGCAAACTTTAAACACTGTCGTTTAGAATATCGTCGAGTTCTAAATTAGTGATATTCGTGCTCAAATTCGTGTAAATTAGCGATTATGAAAATCCATTTCATCGGTATTGGCGGAATCGGGGTTTCAGCCTTAGCTCAATTTTTTTTATCAATAGGCCACGAAGTCAGTGGCTCTGATTTAGTTTCATCTGAAATTACTGAAGCTTTAGAAAAAAAAGGAGTGATAATGTTTCTTGGCAAACACAAAAAAGCAAACGTAAAAAAAGACATTAGTCTGGTTATTTTCAGCCCGGCGGTTAGAAAAGAAAATCCGGAATTAAAAGAAGCCAGAAAGGGAAAAATTTTAATCCAAAGCTACCCCCAGGCTTTAGGCGAATTAACAAAAAAATATTTTACCATTGCAGTTTCGGGAAGCCATGGGAAAAGCACAACCACAGCTATGCTTAGTTTGATTCTAATTAAAACCGGTTTAAATCCCACAGTAATCTTGGGAACGAAATTAAAAGAATTCGGTGACAGTAATTTTCGGCTAGGCGGCTTTCCTAAATCTGAAATCTGTAATCTTAAATCTAAAATCTTGCTTATCGAAGCTGACGAGCATTTTGCTTCCTTTTTGAATTATTGGCCAAAGATGATCGTTTTAACTAATATTGAAAGAGAGCACCTGGATTTTTATAAAAACCTGAATAATATTTTAAAGACTTACAAAAAATATGTTTCACATTTGGGAAAAGATGGAATTTTAGTTTTAAATCAAGATGATAAAAATATACCAAAAGTATTAAGTCCTAATTTTAAGTTTCCAATTAAAAAATTCTCTCTTAAACAAAAAGAGGCAAAGAAATTAAAAAAGATTTTAAAAGTTCCCGGAGATCATAATATTTATAATGCTTTAGCGGCTTTGACAGTAGCGAGAACTCTAAAGATTTCCGATAAGATTTCTTTTAAAGCTCTTTCTGAATATAAAGGTGCCTGGCGCCGTTTCGAAATAATAAAAATTAAATTAACTAATAAGCTAGAACCTAGAACCTGTACCCTAATTAGCGATTACGGACATCACCCGACAAAAGTCAGAGTGACGTTAAAAGCAGCTCGGGAAAAATTTAAAAATAAAAAAATCTGGCTTGTTTTTCAACCGCATCAATATCAGAGGACTTATTATTTATTTGACGACTTTGTAAAAGTTCTTAAAAACGCCCTTCGACCAGCTCAGGGTAAACCCCCTGTGGATAACTTAATTATCACTGATATCTTTGATGTCGCAGGCAGGGAAGAAAAAATAATAAAAAACAAAGTTTCTTCAGAGAAATTGGTCAGAGCGATAAATGACAAAAAAACAGTTTACGTACCTTCTATCGAAAAAACATTCAATTATTTAAAGAAGAATTTAAAGGGTGGAGAAGTGGTAATAATAATGGGAGCAGGGGATATTTATAAATTATGCAATAATTTTAAATAGAACCTCCGAGAAAGGGGTCGGGAAAACTGAGTGTTTTCCCGTGTAGGAAAACAGGCTTTCCGCCGTTGAGGCGGAAAACGTTAGAAACCGAGAGGTGTCTAAGGAGCTAAGCGACGCAGGGGATATATACAAACTCGTAAGCTACTTTACCTAGTAGGACATAGTCTTAGGACAGATAGGACAGATACATATATATAGTAGGACAAGCTTATTTATAACGACTGTTTGGATTAGGCGTTTCTAAATCGAATAAAATTACAAAAACCACCTTCTGGGTGGTTTTTTGCTATCCAGATAAAACATTTGACACAAAGCTTGCTTTTCATAAATTATGTCCTATTTTTTTACAATTGGATATCTTTAATATCAAAGATAATTTTCAATTCCTATGGACAGATATCAAAATTATACATTGTCCTAATGATTTTTCTTGACAAACTCGCTTGGTTAAATTATATAGTATTAAATTGTAGAAAAGGTCAAAAAAGGGCCCAACCCTTGACAAGATTATGGTTATATGATACTATTAAAGCGTTGATTTAAATTAGAATATAATTAATATAATTCATTAAAAACAATAAAATGAACAAAAAATTTACTAGTTTCGGAAAAGTCGGAAACGTTATTTTACTAACGTTAGTTTTAATATCAAATTTAATACCTGTTGGAATAAGCATGGCCGCAACTCCAACCGAAATATTTTATGAATCTTTCGGTACTGTCAGTAATTCTTCAGTTCCCGGTTGGACAGAACACGAAAATACATTCATTAACGATAGTGGCGGTATATCAGGAAAGGGAGCTTATGTAGTTATTAGTGTTGATGGACAAGGACATGACGGTTGGATTTGTCGAAACATCGATGCCACGAATTTCAAAAATTTAGTACTCAAACATTACTACAAAGGTAATAGTTCCAGTTCTAATAATTATGGTGTTGTGGAATTCAAAAAAACCGGTAGTTGCAGCGATTCAAGCGGTTGGCAAAATATTGAATCATATAATTTAAAGAATTCCAATTTTTGGAGTTCGCAGCAATCGAAAAATCTTCCCAGCAGTGGCACCAACGATCTTGATAACACTACCTTTAATTTAAGATATAGGGCTAATGTTTCTTACTCAACTAGATCTTTTAGTGTTGATGAAATAATAATTGAAGGAGAGCCGCTGGTAGCAGCGGATATTGATATTAATACAATTAATGGAAACCAACCTCCTTTTGGTTTTTCTTGTCCGGGTAATCCCTTAGAGACGCGTGAAATAACTTTGACAGGTTCTGGTCAGGGCACTACGCCTCCAGGTGATCGAAGCCAGTATAAGGTTCAGATTGACTGGGGTGATGGCAGTGTAACTAATGACTTAGGAACTTTTACGCCAAACAGCGGAAAAGGAACTTTCACTTTTATATATAGCGGAACTCATACTTATACCGCCGATGGTTCATACACCATCAAGGCGCGGCTTTATCATCAGCAACCTCCGGGCAATGACGGTCAAGCAGATACAGTTGCTGCTCTGGATATTTGTGTCAGCAATCCTCCTGTTTGCGGAAATAGCATCATAGAAGATGATGAACAATGTGATGCAGGGCTCCAAAACGGAGTGCCATGCGCGCCTCAATATGGTTCAACCTGTGATTATTGTTCAGACCAGTGTCAGACAATTACTTTGACCGGTCCTTATTGCGGAGATCAAATAAAAAACGGACAAGAAGAATGTGATGACGGAAACCTTATTAATGGCGATGGTTGTTCAGCTGTTTGCTTAATTGAGCAGACTTGTGATTATAAATGCTTTGTCCCGGACTCATTAACTGACACCCAAGCTGAAACTATTAATCCTAATCCTGAAATTACTCTTCAAACTTTTCTTAACAATAAAGGATATAGTATAAATGTTCAAAACGACCAAACGAATATACAGATTTGGGAAGCAGAAACTGCTGATGCAGGTTTAGAAATAACATATCTTGGAAAAATTGCTGGTTATCCGCACGTTTTCGGATATTATTTGAATGGTGATATCCAAACTTTTGTTCCTTTGTTTGAAGACGCTGAACATCCTGATTTTTCTGCGCCGATTGCAAGTCCGGGAGATAAATTCAATATTAGTATCAGCGAAGACGACACTGTAGGATTTGCGATAAACGAATACAGTCAAAATCCTCAAAAATATACTGCGACAGAAAACAGCTTAAATTATCAGAGCGCAGACCGTGTTTTAGTTTTTGACCTCTGTAATGAATTTGTTCTCGGATTTAACGATTCTTATGGAGATTTAGATTATCAGGATATTGTCGTCAGCGTAAAAAGAATAAGTTGCAATGAACCGGAACCAGAATGTATTCCAGAAGGCGGAAACGGAATGGTTCCTGGTCCAAGTTGTTGTCCAGGTTTAGCTCCAATAGGTTGTGAGGTGCCAGATCAATGTGGAGATTGTCCAACAGGACCTTGCACTGGAGCTTTCTATTGCGCAATTTGCGGAAACGGAATTTGCGGACTTGGAGAAAACAAATGTAATTGTCCGCAGGATTGTGGACCTCAGCCTGAATGTAATGATATGGATGGCGACGAATATTTCATAGAAGGAGGAAATTGTGGACCAATGGATTGTAATGACGACAATGCAGATATTCATCCAGGCGCAACAGAAGTTTGCGGCAACCAAATAGACGAAGATTGTAGCGGTTCTGATCTTGAATGTCCTCTTCCTTGTGAAAACGTAATCGTAATAAGCAATACGGATGATGATGTTTTCGATACAGGAGAAACTCCACTCGGTAAAGCTGTTCTTACTTGGATTCATCCAGCATGGGTAACTATTGATAGCGCAAACTGGATTTGGAAGAGTTATCTCATAGAAAATCCTACCCAAGATGAAACATATAAATTCTCAAAAAGTTTTGATATCGTCGGTACCGTATCTTCGGCAACATTAAAGCTTGCCGCTGATAATACTTACAAAGTATGGATTAATGATGTTTCAGTCGGTGAGGATTTAACTGAATTCAATTATAACCATGTTTCCGAATTTGATGTGGCAGATAAGCTTCACAGCGGAACAAACATCATTAAATTTGAAGTAATGAATATGGCCTTGGCAGAGAGTACTCCGGAAACAAATCCTGCCGGCCTTTTATACAGACTTGAAATCGTAAGGTCATCTTGCGAGCCTCAAGTATGTACGTTTGGTGAAACTCAATCTTGCGAAACAGGAAATCAAGGAATCTGTTCTGCTGGAACTCAAACTTGTACTGAAGCCGGAACTTGGGGAACTTGTGTTCAAAACAACGAACCTACCACTGAAAATTGTTCTAACCAAATTGACGATGATTGTGATGGCCTAATTGATAGTGCTGATCCTGATTGTCAAATAACTCCTCCAGAATGTACTCCTGAAGCAACCCAATCTTGTTCAACAGGATTACTTGGAATTTGTTCAGCAGGAACTAAAACTTGTAATCAGTCAGGATTCTGGGGAACTTGTGTTCAAACTAACCAACCCGCTACTGAAAATTGCAGTAATGGATTAGATGATGACTGCGATGGATTTATTGACAGTGCAGATTCTGATTGTGAAACACCACATGTTTGTACGTTTGGTGAAACTCAATCTTGCACTACTGGTTTACTTGGAATTTGTTCTGTAGGTATTAAAACATGCACAGAAGGAGGGACATGGGGTTCTTGCGTACAAACGAATCAACCTACAACTGAAAATTGTTCCAACGGCTTAGATGATGACTGCGATGGTTTAGTTGATACTGCTGATCCTGATTGTCAAATAACTCCTCCGGAATGTACTCCTGAAGCAACCCAATCATGTTCAACAGGATTACTTGGAATTTGTTCAGCAGGAACTAAAACCTGCAGTGAATTAGGATTCTGGGGATCTTGTATCCAAACAAATCAATCAACTTCAGAAAACTGCACTAATGGATTAGATGACGACTGTGATGGATTTATAGACAGTGCAGATTCTGATTGTGAAACACCAGCACCTTATTGCGGAGATGCAAAATGTAACAACGAAGAAACTTGTTCCACTTGTTCTCAAGACTGCGGAAGTTGCGGCGGTGGCGGCGGCGGAGGTGGCGGAGGCGGCGGTGGCCCGATCTGGTTGACTATATTCAATGAGGTTAATGATAATGTTCAAACCAGTACAGCTATTGTTACCTGGTTTACTAACTTACCAGCCACTTCAAGGGTACTTTATGATACTGTGCCTCATATAAGCATAGGCGCTCTTCCGAATTATGGTTATGCTTTCTCAACAATAGAAGACCCAACTAAAGTTACATTCCATACTGTAGTAATTACCGGATTGACTCCTAATACCACTTATTACTGGAGAGCAATTTCTCATGGTTCAGGAGAGACCTGGGGCCAGGAATTAGTATTCACAACTGGAGGTGCTCAAATATTACCGCCAGTTATAGAAACTCCCGGCACTCCAGAAACTCCGGGGACACCAACTGAAGGCGGGACTCCGACAGAAGGCGGCATACCTACTGAAGGCGGGACTCCGGTTGAAACAGAAACTCCGGAAATAATTCAACCTGGTGAAACTGAAATAACAGCTCCGGAAATAACTGAAGAAGGCGGAGGCGAAGGTTTGTTGTCAGGATTATTAGCAGCTGCTAGGAATTTCCTCAATCTTTCAAGTCTTTGTCCTGTCTTATTGCTTTTGATTCTGATATTAATTGCTTTAATGGGTTTGAGTATCTACCAATCCAGAAAGAAAGAAAGTAAAATTTGGATTATATCTATTATTATTTTGATTCTGATTCTTATTTACAGAGGAAGATGCTACGGGAAATTCTGGTGGATTCTAATAGTTATCACAGCAATAGTGGGTGGAGTTTGTTACTATCTTGGAGATAAAAAAAACAAAGGCAAGCAAGAGAAAATTGAATTCTTAAAGTAAGATAAATGGATACGAAAAACAGCCCGGCCGTAAGGCATAGGGCTGTTTTGTTTTTATTGTAGGACAAAAATAGGACAATAGATTCAAAAATGAGGTAGGACATTATACACAGTTTATTCACATTTTACTTGACCCCCACACCAAATAAGCACAAATTTAATTTAATTGCGCGAAGCGCAGTGCTTGTTATGGTGTGGGGGTTGACAAGCATTTTGACTTTGCTAATGTAGAAATCAGTTAAACAATTAGTCATTAAATAGTATTAGAGGCATTTTGTTTGGGCACCCAGTTAGTTTTTTACAATTCCTCCCTAATTTGGGAGCCCAAACAAAGCGCCTCTTTTTTGTTTACCCCGTTAGAAACTCGTACGGGGCATGTTTCTAATGGGGTCAATAATAGATTTTTTCTAAGGATCAAATTATGTCCTAGATATTTGCAGACTTCTAACGGGGCTTGACACGGTGGTTGGCTTGAGGATAGAATGATTTTAGTTAAATAATGGAGCTTCAGAGGGGGAACTGAAGGAATGACAGGTGTTTTATTCACCGTGGTTAGGACAGAAAAATTGTTGGAAAGAAAACAAAAAAGTTTTTGCTTTTAGCAAAGCGGATTTTTAAAATGCCGCTTTTTTAATTGTTCGCAAATGCGAACAATTAACCCCTTACCAATTTTACCGAGAGAATTTTAAAAATTTGTCGCAATAGAAATAATTAAATTTATTTTGCGACGCAGAGCCCGAACCCCGAAGTATAACCTTTGGTTAACTACGGGGCAGGTAGGACCTTTGGTTAATTTCATTAAGAAGGCGCCTGTCCTGAACTGAACTTTGTTCTAGTTTAGGAAGTGCGTCGCCATGAATTAAAAAGTAAAATTGGTGTGCGGGTGTCCACCCTGTTAAATGCTCTTTGAGCAATTTCGCCAAAGCGAAATTATTTAACAGGGTAAACTTCACAGAAAATTCATCTAGTTCCTGGAGAATAATAGAAAGTTCTTTGAAAAGTTTTTTGGGAAATTCACCCCGGTTAAATAGTCCGCTTTGCGGAATTCAACGGAGCAAGAAAAATCGCCAACGAAGTTGGCGAAAGTAAACAATGAAAGAAATTTTACTTCTTGAGGATTTTGATGAGTTCCTCTCTGGAAATTTTTATATCTTTTAAGATGGCTATGAGAGTGCCACGCGGAATGTCTTTGCCATGATGGATAGGAATTGTCGTTCTCCTTCCGTTAGCATGCTTAAACTGGGTATGGCTGCCGACGCGATGAAATTGAAAAAATCCCATTCTGTTTAAAACTTTAATTAGTTCTTTAGTTTTCAGAACGGGCAGTTTGGACATAGAAAAATTAACAACTTAAAGCAAATTCTTTCTCTGTGAAAGTTTGAACGAGTTCAAGGGTATTTTCTTCTTTTGGAATAGGTTCTCCGTCCTTTATAAGTCCCTGAACATGACACCTGATTGCTTCTTTAAGATTTTTCTTTGTTTCTTCTAAGGTTTTTCCCCACGTATGACAGCCGGAAAGAGAAGGAACGAAGCCATGAAAAGTTTTTTTCTCGTCTGGTTCAATAATAGTTCTAAAAGTATAAATACGCATATTGATGATTGGTTAAATTATAATCTAATTTTACTTTATCACTAAAGACGATAAGTGTCAAACGGAGTTCAGGCCGGCGTGCCCAAAGAAATTAGACGCGGCGGCTTGGACTTACAAAAGTCTAAGAAAGTTCTTTGTAAATAAAAAATCACCAATTAATATTGGCGAAGGAAAGAAAAGACAGATAAACACTTCACTTGATTTGTTTCTTGACTATAGAATTAAAGATATTTTGAAAAAGTTTTTTAACCTTTTTTGTTAAATCTTTTTGTGGGGTAAGCAGAAGCGGTGATATTAGATCAAGCTGAGCGGCTAATTCGTTTATCTTGGCAAACAGTGCGGTTGATTCGATAGCTATGCCAAATTTCCGTTCAACTAATTTAATCAGCTTTTGCAGATTATATTTCGGTTTATTGCTTGAATAACAATAAAGGTCAAAAACATCTTTTGGTTCTTGCCGCTGGTAAGTTGATAAGATTTTATTCACCATAATATCAGTTAAAGAGTCAACGCGGATAGAAAATTCCGGCAAAGAAACCATCTTTTCAATCGCTGGAAAAGGAAAGTAAACAAGTTCAAGTTTTATTGATTCGTTGCCGCGTTCAACAAGATAGAGCCGCCGGTTCTGCTGAAGCGTTAAGGTAATTTTTTCAGCCTCAACTTGTTTCTTCAATTGATTTAAAAACGTCAAATACTGGTCATCGGTGAATAAATCGGTAGAGAAGAAGTCTAAATCAAGAGAAGTGCGGTGGCATAAATATTTATAAGCAAGCAAAGTTCCGCCAGTCCAATAAAAATTTTTGGCAAATTTATTTCTGCCAAAAAAAATAAGAATATCTTTCTGAAGTTGAGAGAGTTGGATGTTAGGCATGCCAGGTAGTAGAAATTCGACTAATTTTATTTAAGATTAGACCTTTTGGAATAGAAGTATTCTTTTAGCATCCGTTTTAACAATCGGCTACCCTGACTAGTTTTCAGATATTTCTCTCTTCGCTTAGCATCTTTTTCGTTGTGATAAGCTTCGTAGTGAATAAGTTGCCAGGGTATACATGGCTTTGTTGAAAAATTTAGTCCGCGATTATGTTCTTTAAAGCGTTTTCTTAAATCATTGGTATAACCGATATACAAAGCCCTGTTTTTTACGCTTTCCAAAAAATACACATAGTGGAACATAATCGCAGTCGAATTTTCACTACCTGGCAAGGGTTTTTAAATAATTACGAAGCAATTCCTTAAGTGATGAGCTAATATCAAGTTTTGGAAGATATTTTTTGAGATCAGTTTTAGTCAATCCTAAAAGATCGCCAAAGCGAAGTTTGCGATTGAGATACCAGATTTTGACTTTCGGATTGCTTAAATCCATTTTCCTGACATCATAATCCCAAATAATTTTGCTTTGTTGCCTATTCATATATTTATTTTAACACAAAATAGGCATTAAATCAACGATGGAAAGTTCTTTGAAAATTAAAAAACAGCGTAAGCTGTTTAATAAAAGAAAGTATAAACGCCCTATTGAGAATTGAGATTAGAATTAAGGCAATTCAGGAAAGATTTTTTGTCTTCAAAATTATATTCTGTTTTTTCTCGAAGAGCTCGCAACGCTTCTTTTATAAATTTAGAGCGATATCTTCCTTCTCTGTCTTTTTTGACGCAGCCAATAACAAAAGAGCGCAGAAGATTAACTTCTCTTTGTAAGTCAGTAATATTTACTTTTTTATGGTTTGTAGTTATTTGAGCCATACCCTGAAGTGAAATTTCAAATTAAATTTTTCTTAGAATAAAAATATTCTTTCAGCCTACGTTTTAGCAGGCGATGACCTTGAGAAGTTTTGAAATATCTTTCTCTACGTTTAGCATCATTTTCATTAAGACAAGCCTCGTAGTAAATAAGTTTCCACGGTTTATCTGATTTGGTGGAAAAATTTAAACCTTGATTATGTTCTTTCAACCTCTGGATAATATTCTTAGTATAACCTGCATATAAATTTCCATTTTTCGTGCTTTCAATAACATAAATATAGAACATAATCATTTGAAATTCTACTACAGGGCATATCTCTAATTATAATTTATTGGCGAAAGTAAAAACGAAAAATGAAATTGACTACCTGATTTTATTGAACTTTATCTCCATCATACTGACTCTTTTTTCCAGAACGGCAAATTCGTCGCGGGAAATCTTCTGCTTGAGATCATTCTTGATGAATTCAATATCAAGCTTGATAACTTCAACATCATCTTTTATTGCGTGAACATCAGTTTTTAGAGCGGTAATATCTTCACTATTAGTAGCAACTTGTTCAGATACGGTTTCAATCTTATCTTTTATATCTTCTGCTACAACGTCAAAATGCCTTTTAGTCTCTTCAGTTTTTTCATCAAAATGCCTTTTAACTTCATTTATCTTAGTGTCGGTATGTTCCTTATATTCGTCTAAAATTGTTCGAATATCGTCTGCCATATTTCTAATCTTAGTTTACCATTTAATAATAATTAGTGTCAAACGGAGTTCAAACCCGTGCACCCAAAGGAAAATATCCTGGCTAAGTGTTGGTGGGCTTGCCCCCACACCTAATCAGGATATGCGAGTTGGTAAAACCAATTCGTCAGCCATTAAATTTTAGTTTAATGGAAATCCTGATTAGGTGTGGGGGCTTGGGCTCCTGATGGGCCATGCCCCGAAAATATATTAGGAGGCCCCGATAGTTATCCGCCTCGGGCGGAACTACGGGGTGAAGGTTTCGGGGCAAACCCCTCCCTTTTTGGAAAAAGAGAGGGGTGAGCCCCGAAGTTTCCGGCAAATTTTAGGACAAAATTTGTCGAGGACTGATGGGGCAAGGTTCATTAAAGGAAATCAAAAAAACCAAGCACATAATTTGTTATGTGCTCGGTAAAGGTCGAGCTCGCTCAATGTCGAGCGGGTAAAAAATAAGTATATAAGTCGAAAAATAATTATTAAATGACTCGCGAATTTTCACAAATTAGCCACGAATCGTCACGAATATTAGTGAACATTCGTGCTAAATTAGTGCTTATTAGCGAGACGTTAGTAAAACAATGAATAAGAAAATATTAATTAGTTTATGCACTATTGTTGCAGTTGCAGCTATAGTCGTTGGTGTAACAAGAGCTTATTTCAGCGACACCGAGACTTCAACTGGCAACACATTCACAGCTGGAGAGTTGGATCTAAAAGTGGACAGCACTTGCCATTATAATGGAAAGGTATGTATGCAAGATGCAACAGGAGCTCCTTACCACTGGGAAGGGTCCCAAATTCCTTGTTCTTGTACTTGGACCGAAACAGATTTAATTGATCATCTTTTCTTCAATTTCCTTGATGTTAAACCAGGAGACAGAGGCGAAGATACTATTAGTTTAAAAGCTGTTAATAATGATGCTTGGCTTTGCGCTAACATAAAGAATTTAAAGAAATTTGAAAATGGTTGCACTGAGCCGGAAGCTGTCGTTGATAGTGATTGCGGTAATCCCGGGCAAGGAGAAGGTGAATTACAGCAAAAAATTCACATGAAGATTTGGATGGATGTTAGCAATCAGGGTACCGCCGTACCTTGCGATAACATTTTGCAGCCAGAAGAGCTAGTTTTAGTAGAAGATACGGTGATTGATAGTAATGCAGGCGTTTATCCTCTTGGTCAAATTCGTGGTGACCAGAAAGTTTGTCTTGGTGTAGCTTGGTGGATTCCATCCGAAGTTGGTAATATTATCCAGGGCGATAGCGTAACTGGTGATATTAGTTTCTACGCAGAACAAGTTAGAAATAATCCTGACTTTATTTGTCCAGGTCTACGAGTAGACTAACTTCGTTTTTCAGCCCCGGTTAAATAGTTCCGCATAGCGGAAATTTAACGGGGCAAGGAGGAATTACCCCCACCTATTAAAAAAGATGGGGGAAAAATTCACCCTGTTAAATGCTCTTTGAGCAATTTTGCCAAAGCGAAATTATTTAACAGGGCAAGCAAAAAAATAAAATGAATAAGAAACTCATAATCAGTTTAAGTATTATTGGAGTTGTTGTAGCTGTTGCGATTGGAGCGACTTTTGCTATGTTTAATGATACCGAAACATCAACCGGCAATATTTTAGTTGCTGGAACAATGGATTTGAAAGTTGACCATACCAGACAAACTTATAACGACGTGGACTGCAGAACATGCAGTGTTACTGTTATAAGCGATCCTACCAATATGGTAATCGAGAAGTTTGGCAGTCCCATAACTTCTTATCCTGCGGTGTATGTTGGAAGCAATCATGGCGGTTGGATTCATCCAGCTTGGACAGCGCAATATGATCCCATACTTCAAGCGGCTGGAGCCAAATGGATTTGGGAATCTGATCCAACTCAGGATGCAGACCTTACAAACAATGTGACCTACACCTTCAAGAAAGAATTTGAGTGGTGGGGTCCCATTACAGGATCTGATCTTTGGATGGCTGTAGGTTCTGACAACAGCGTTAAAGTCTGGCTTAACAACGTTTTAATTGGCGAAAACAGCGGAGAATATGGATATAAGAAAGAATCAATGCTTCATATTCCTGCAGTCAATATTATCGCCAATATAGCGCAAGGCAATAACGTCTTGAAGTTTGAAGTTAAGAATTGGGCTTTAGCAGGCAGTACTCACCATACCAATCCAGCCGGTCTCATCTACAAAC
>Ga0315293_10000263_pt1 | contig 46853 bp, 29 predicted proteins | sample YL17G13_20_MG_FD_203071 | JGI IMG/M metagenome (GOLD analysis project Ga0315293, IMG submission 203071) | Sediment microbial communities from Yellowstone Lake, YNP, Wyoming, USA - YL17G13_20 | ecosystem: Environmental > Aquatic > Freshwater > Lake > Sediment | place: USA: Wyoming | collected... | reverse complement strand
CCCGAGCCGGCGAGGCGGGCGGGCGACGCCCACCCCACGGCCGAGTTCGCCGCGTGCGCACGGCGGCTGTGCCCTACATGCCCCTGCGGTACTGCCCGCCGACCTCGTAGAGGGCGTGGGTGATCTGACGTAGGGACTGCTCCAGGAACCGAACGTCCTTTGGCTTCACGCTTTGAGCAGGTGTTCCAGCTCTGTGAGGAGGGCAGGGAAGTCGTGGGTAACCACGTCCCACACGATGTCGTGATCGACCGAGGCATACCCATGCACGAGGCGATTGCGCATGCCGATGATGCCCCGCCAGGGGATCGCGGGCGCCTCGTTCCGTGTCGCCTCGGAGACCTTGCCGGCGGCCTCCCCGAGCACCTCGATGAACCGCTCCAAAGCCGCCGCGAGCACAGGGTCGGTGTCGAGGTCCGCCCGGTTCCGCCCGGAGACTGCCTCCACGGCCCGACGCGCATGGTCGAGCATATCCAGCAGGAGGACGCGATCCTCAGGCTGCCCCATAGAGCGGTACTGCGCTGCTCAGCACACGGCTGCGAAAGTGAGGGCTCAAGAATCCAGGTGTGTTGAGGTCAACCTTGTGGCCGAGCAGCTCAGAGAGCTCCTCCTGTATCGCCACGAATCGCAACCCGACCCGCGTTCCCGGCTCGAACTCGACGAGTACATCCACGTCGCTTTCGGGGCCGAAGTCCTCGCGAAGCGCGGAGCCGAAGAGGGCGAGCCGCCGGATGCCGTGGCGGCGGCAAAGCTCTTCGAGCCTCTCTCGATCGATCTCAAGTGTCAGTGTTGCCATCCAAATGGATGTTATCACGCTGGGTGCAAAGGGTTGCCGTCGCCTCGTGGGCGGCCGCTACATGCTGCGGCGGTACTGCCCACCGACCTAGTAGAGGGCGTGGGTGGCCTGGCCGAAGGAGCAATAACGGTAAGACCGCAGGTGGTCGGAGAACAGCGCCGTCAGTAGTCTAGCTTGACGCCGAGGCGCTCGGCGATCTGATGCAGCCAGCGTTCGTGACGCTCGACCTTGTGGGACAGGACGACCATTTCCTGGAAATACGCATCGGCGCGCTTGGCGTAGGCGTCCACGCTGGTCTGGAGCGTGTTGAACATCTCCTTGACCTCTCCAAGCTCACGCTCGAGGGTCTCAAAGCGCCGGTCGAGGTATTCGAGGAGAGGGGCGAAGTCGTCGCTCATGGTTTTTGCATTCTGCACTCTGTTACGACACAAGGCAATACCTACATGCTCCTTCTGTACTGCCCGCCGACCTCGTAGAGGGCGTGGGTGGTCTGGCCGAGACTGCACGAGCACACTGACTGCAGGAGCTCGGCGAACAGGTTGCCACCGCTGCGGGCGACGTCCTGGAGGCGGGTGAGGGCGTAGGCGGAAGGCCGCTTCCATGCGGGCAGGGCATCCGTGGCAGCGTCGGGTACGCGCTCCGGGCGCGAGGGGATTGCCACGTCGTCGCGGCCTTCGGCCGCGCCTCCTCGCAATGACACAGGGGTGGCATGGCGGGACTGGAAGTCGCGGACGTGGGCGAGGCGATCGTCCTTCTCTTGCTTGGTGGAGCGGGTGAGCGCTGCGGCCTCGAGGACATTCTCGCCGCGGGCGGCATCGAGGAAGGTGTTCACGCCGATGATGGGGTGTTCCCCCGAGTGCTTGAGGCGCTCGTAGTGCAGCGACTCCTCCTGGATCTTCGAGCGCTGGTAGCCGGTCTCCATGGCGCCAAGCACGCCGCCGCGCTCGGAGAGGTGCTCGAACTCCTCCAGCACGCCCTGCTCCACCCGGTCGGTGAGCCATTCGACGAACGCCGAGCCCTGCCAGGGGTTCTCGTTGGCGAGCAGGCCGAACTCCTTGGTGTTGATGAGCTGCACCGCGAGGGCGCGCCGCACCGACTCCTCGGTCGGTGTGGTGATCGCCTCGTCGTAGGCGTTGGTGTGGAGTGAGTTGCAGTTGTCGGCGAGAGCCAGCAGCGCCTGGAGGGTTGTGCGGATGTCGTTGAACGCGATCTCCTGCGCGTGCAGCGAGCGGCCCGAGGTCTGAATGTGGTACTTGAGCTTCTGGGAGCGGCCGTTGCCGCCGTAGCGCTCGTGCATGGCGGTCGCCCAGATGCGGCGTGCCACCCGGCCGATCACCGTGTACTCGGGGTCCATCCCGTTGGAGAAGAAGAACGAGAGGTTAGGCGCGAAGTCGTCGATCTTCATCCCGCGCGCGAGGTAGTACTCGACGTAGGTGAAGCCGTTGGCCAACGTGAAGGCGAGCTGCGAGATCGGGTTCGCCCCGGCCTCCGCGATGTGGTAGCCGGAGATGGACACCGAGTAGTAGTTGCGCACGTCGTTCTCGGAGAACCACTGCTGGATGTCGCCCATCATGCGGAGCGCGAACTCGGTCGAGAAGATGCACGTGTTCTGGGCCTGGTCCTCCTTGAGGATGTCGGCCTGGACCGTGCCGCGGACCTGACGCAGAGCGCAGGCTAGCGCGTCCTCCCACTCGCCCGGCGTCAGCATCTCGGCGATCTCGTGCCACGGGTTTCCGTACACAACGGGCTGCAGTGCGTCTTCCGGCCTTCCGCGAAGGCGTCCGTTGGCGATGAGTCGGCGCTTGGCCTCCTGGCGCCCCGCCACGTTGAAGAACATGGCGAGGATCATCGGCGCAGGGCCGTTGATGGTCATCGAGACCGAGGTGTTGGGCGCGCACAGGTCGAAGCCGGCGTAGAGGCGCTCCATGTCCTCGACGCTGCAGATCGAAACGCCCGACTGGCCGACCTTTCCGTAGATGTCCGGGCGCTCGGCGGGGTCCTCTCCGTAGAGCGTGACCGAGTCGAACGCCGTCGAGAGGCGGACGAAGGACTGCCCGCGGGAGAGGTAGTGGAAGCGCTCGTTGGTCCGTTCGGGGCCGCCCTCGCCCGCGAACATGCGGGTGGGCAGCTCCTCGATCCGCTTGAAGGGGAACACGCCCGCGGTGTAGGGGTAGGCCCCGGGCACGTTTTCCAGCGCGAGGAAGAGCACGATGTCGCCCCAGTCCTCGAGGTCGGGCAGCGCCACCTTGGGGATGTGAGTGCCGGCGAGCGAGAGAGAGGTCAGCGGGACGGTGATCTCCTTGCCGCGCACGGTGTAGCTGAAGGTGTCGCCGGCATACTCCTTTCGGAGCTCGGACCACGTGGCCAGCAGCTCGCGCGAGTCGCTGGAGAGCGCATGGGCGAGGCGACGAATCTCCGCATCGAGCGCGGCGAGGGCCGGCGCGTCGATTTGCTCTCCTGCCGGCCCGGACCCCTCACCCTGTCCCTCTCCCCCTGGGAGAGGGGACCGAGGCGCTTGCGCCTGCGGTGCGGCCGCTGTGATCTGCTCGAACAGCTTCCACAACTCGGCGTGTATGTCGAGCCCTATCTCCCTCTCCCGCTGGGAGAGGGCCGGGGTGAGGGTCTCCGGGATCGCGCTCGCCTTGCCGGCTGCGTCCTGCCGCCCCCTCGCCCTGTCCCTCGCCCCCTGGGAGAGGGGACCTTTGCCATGACCTAGCCCATCGCCGCTGTTTCTCCCGGAGAGGATCGCGCGCGCGCCGGTGAGCTGGTAGAGCTTGCGGGCAAGGCGCGTCTGCTCTTCGGCCTGTCCGCGCGCGTCCCGACAGGTACGCGCGATCTCCCGCAGATAGGCGACGCGCTCGGCCGGGATCAACGGGTGGCGCTCGGGCGCGCCCGCCGGGTGGGCGTGACTGGAGGCCGGCTCCCAGCCGTTGCAGCAGTGCTCCTGCAGCCGTCCGACCAGCGCCAGGAAGAGGGCGTTGACGCCCTTGTCATGGAACTGGTGGGCGCACGTGGGGAAGACGGGCAGCGCGTCGTCTGCCGTCTCGAAGTTGTTCCGGCACCGGCGGAGCTGCTTGCGCACGTCGCGCAGCGCGTCCAGCGCGCCGGGCCGGTCAAACTTGTTGATCGCCACCAGGTCGGCGAAGTCGAGCATGTCGATCTTCTCGAGCTGCATCGCGGCGCCGTACTCGGGCGTCATGACGTAGAGCGAGACATCGGCGAGGTCGGCGATCTCGCTGTCCGCCTGCCCCGCGCCCGCCGACTCCACGATCACGACGTCGAACCCGGCGGCGGCGCAGACGTCGATCGCGGCCTTCATGTGCGCGGAGAGCGTGCGGTGCGCCTGGCGGGTGGCGAGGGAGCGCATGTAGACCCGATCCGGCCCGAGCGAGTTCATCCGGATCCGGTCACCGAGCAGAGCGCCGCCTGTGCGCCGCTTCGTGGGATCCACCGCCAGCACCGCGATGGCCAGGTCCGGGAAGTCGGCGAGGAAGCGCCGCACCAGCTCGTCGGTGAGCGAGGACTTTCCCGCGCCCCCTGTTCCCGTGACGCCGACGACCGGAGGCTTGGAGTTCGAGGTCCCAGGCTTGCGCGAGGAGGCGATCTGGCCGGCCTCTGCCTTTGTGATCAGACGGGCAACGGCACTCCACTGCGTCGGCGTCAGATCGGTGTGGTGTGGGACACGCGCTCCGCGCGTGCTGCCGGCGCGGCGCACCGGCCCCACATCGAGTGCGGCGGGATCGAAGTCGCACGCCTGCATCATCACCTCGATCATCCCGTCCAGGCCGAGGGCGCGCCCGTCGTCAGGAGAGAAGATCCTGGCCACGCCGTGCTCGTGGAGCGCCTTGATCTCCTCCGGCACGATCACCCCGCCGCCGCCGCCGAACACCTTGATGTGGGACGCCCCGTCTTCTCGCAGCAGGTCAACCATGTAGGTGAAAAACTCGAGGTGGCCGCCCTGGTAGGAGGACACGGCTATCCCCTGGGCGTCCTCCTGGATCGCGGCGTCAACGATTTCCTTGACCGAGCGGTTGTGCCCGAGGTGGATCACCTCGGCGCCGTGGGCCTGGAGCAGGCGGCGGATGATGTTGATCGCCGCATCGTGCCCGTCGAACAGCGCGGCCGCCGTTACGAAACGGATCTTGTGCTGCGGCGTGTACTTGGCACCCATGCCCCGCACCCTTGCCGCATTCTACCGCTTCTACGGGCGGGCGGCGCAGCCTTCGCTCCCTGTCTCCTGGGAGAAAGGGGGGTCCGGACGAGTCCGGGCGGCCGTGTGTCGGTGGCTACGTCGTCGCGGCTGGCTTGATGATCAGGCCGGCGAGCAGCCCCGCAACGGTGAACTCGACCCAGCTGCCCAGGAACCAGGCGAGGGCCATCACGTACGGGACGGGCATGGCCGCGTAGCTGCCGTAGCCCATCGAGACGCCGCCGCCAAAGCCAACCAGCAGGCCGTACTTCACGCCGGTGGCCAGGCTCTTGGGGCTGACGAACCAGCCGTACGCCGCCGCAAAAGCGAGAGCGGCGATGAGCACGACCACGGCCATCAGGCCCATCTTCATGTCCGCCTGCGCCCTGAACATGTTCCCAAGGGTGGCGTAGGTCGATCCGAGGATCACCCCGTGAATGAGGAAGTCGAGGACCTCCCACGCCACGAAGATTGCGATGCCGCCAAGCAGGATCTTCTTGACCATTCGTTCCTCCTCCCAACTCGTTCGAGCCGGTGTCGTCTTGATGTGCGCCGATCCTACCACGGCCGCGAGTGGCTACCGGGGGTGGAGCGCGGGGAACAGGGCTGCACGATCGATTGCAGGTTAAGGGGCGAGGCCACGCCGCCTTCATCCCGGCAGCGAACCAACGAAAACGAGCGCCCCGCCGGGGCGGGGCGCTCGGATGTTCTCACGTAAGCGGGAACGCTACATCTTCTGGTGGAACGACTTGATCTGCTCAGGGGTGAATTTGTTGAGCTTGATCACTTTGGCCCCTGCCCGCTCGGCGGCCGGGATCATGTTCCGAGCGGCCTGCTCGCTGGCTGCCTGGACGATGAGGTACCCGGTGTGGTCACCGGCCATGCAGCCCCAGTCGGTCTTGGCCAGGAGTTGCGGTGACGCTGCTTCCATGTCATCAAGCGCCTTCAAGCACTGCTCGGCGGTGTGGGGCATGATGAGAAGGTAGTGATCTCCCTTCGCCTGCTGGTCGCTCGCGAGGGTGTTGCTCGCCGGGAGCGCAGCGTAGAGAGCCAACAGCGATGCGGCCATGACCGCGAAAACCAAGAAGCGTCTCTTCAACATGTCTTTCTCCTTTTCGGTTTGTGCTCGGTTTCTTGGAGGTTTCAGCCGGCTCTTTCAGGCGGTCACCCAGCGGAGGGGACCTCGAGCCGCCACCATGGAACCGTGGGCAGGTGCGCACGCTTCCGCGTCCGCTGCCGGCCCGGGAAGGCCGGCGCGAAGCCCGCAGCGCGATGCGCGTGCCAGCGTGCATGACAGTCACCAGCCCCGCAAATCCAAGCTGCGGGGGGAGTCAGCCGGGCGTTCGCGGGGGGATGGAAACTAATCTAGGTCTCGATTGCAAGAAAGTCAAGGTCGCGGGCGCGTGGCGGTTCAGGCTGCCGGAGCGCCTGCTCGGCGGGGAGGCCGGGTCCGGTACGTGAGACCCCACCGGCCGAGGGAGGGAAGCGGGCGTCAGGTCCAGCTGCCGGCCACCGGAGGCGGGAGCTCGGCAGCGGCTCGCTGGACGGCACCCGGCGAACCCTGCAGCCAGTAGAGGCGACCCTGGCTTACCCAGAGCTCGTTGTGGCCCCCGGGGCCGAACGTCAGCCAGCGGCCCGAGCCGCCGCTCTCCTGCTGCGGCGGGGTGAAAGGCGTGCCGCCCGAGCGCATGCCCACGATCATCCGCCCGAGTACGCGGAACGCCTCCGCGTTGTCGGCGTAGAGGGACAGGTACACCCTCAGCTCACCCCTTGCCCCGTAGTCCGCGACCGTGGAGTTCGTGGGCGCAACCTGCTTGCCGTGCATCCCGGCGATCATGCGCACGGCGCGCTCACCGGTCCAGACGCGGCTGCGATGCAGACCGGCGAGGCGAATGGGCAGGCCGGGCCGCGTGCAGGCGGCCAGCGCCATCACCGCCAGCAGCAGAAGGGCTACGCTACGACGCACCGCCCAGCCCCAGCTCCCCGGCGATCGATGCCATGGCGTCGCGCACCATCGCGATGTGCTCCTCCAGGGGCATGCCGATCTCCTCGGCGCCCTTGGCGATGTCCTCGCGGTTGACGCTTCGCGCAAACGCCTTCTCCTTCATCCGCTTGAGCACGGACTTAACCTCCACGCTCGCGATCGCCTTGTCGGGGCGCACGAGCGCGGCGGCCGTGAGGAGGCCGGTGAGCTCGTCCACGGCGAAGAGGCACCGGGCCATGTCGGTCTCGCGGGGGACGCCGGTGTAGCTGGCGTGGCCCTCGATGGCCCGCACCCAGTTTTCAGGCCAGCCCTGCCCGCGCAGCAGCTTGGCGCCGACCCAGACGTGGGTCTCCACCGTCGGGTTCTTCTCGTAGTCGAAGTCGTGGAGGAGCCCGACGACGCCGAACGCGTCCTCGTCCTGGCCCAGCCTACGGGCGTGGGCGCGCATGGCGGCCTCGACGGCGAGGGCGTGCTTGCGCAGGTTCACGGACTCCGTCCACTCGCACAGCAGCTTCCAGGCGGCCCCTCGATCGTGTGCCATGGCGCAAGCCTACCGCACCGCGGCCTCCCGAGTGAAGAGCTCAGAGTTAGAAGTTGGAGAAGCGGGAAGCGCTCGCCCTCCTCGTCAACTCTTGGCTCTCAACTCTTGGATCTCAACTGTCGTCAACTGACCCGTGGTCCGCCCGTGACGACGTAGTGGCAACCCACCGAGTTGGGGTTGCGCTGCGCGGCCGCGGCGATCAGCCCGGCAGCGGTGCAGCCGTGGAAGAGGTCCACGAGGGCGGCGGAGACCGGCGTCGAGCGGTAGAACTCGGTGAGGCGGCCGAGCTGATGGAGCAGGTCCGCAACCGCCCGCGCCAGCCTCTCGGGCGTGCGGACTATTCCGACGTAGTTCCACATGGTGTGGCGAAGGGCAGACCAGTCCTGGGCGATCAGCGCGGGATCCTCGTTCGAGGGGCCGCGCACCGGCTCCCAGTCCGGGATCACCCCGGCGAGGCTCTCTGAGATCGGGAGCTTGTGCACCCGCTGCACGGCGTGCTCACCCGCGGCGAGGCCGAACGCGAGGCCCTCCAGCAGGGACGTCGAGGCGAGACGGTTGGCACCGTGCACGCCCGTGCACGCGACCTCGCCCGCCACGTAGAGCCCGGGTATCGTGGTGCGCCCCGCGAGGTCCGACACCACCCCTCCGCAGGTGTAGTGCGCCGCCGGCACCACCGGGATGCTCTGCCGCCGGATGTCGATGCCGTGCTTGAGGCAGTTCTCCGCGACGTTGGGGAAGCGTCCGGCGAGATCTTCCCCGTGGTCGCCGAGGTCCAGAAACACGCACTCCGAGTCGGTGCGGTGCATCTCGTCCACGATCCCGCGCGCAACGACGTCGCGCGGCGCCAGCTCTCTCAGGGGGTGGTGGCGCTCCATGAAGCGCTCGCCGTTGTGGTTGACGAGGCGCGCCCCGGCGCCGCGCAGTGCCTCGGTGATGAGAAAGCGCGGCGCCCCGGGCATGTACAGGCACGTGGGGTGAAACTGGATGAACTCGAGGTTGAGCAGGCGCGCGCCTGCGCGGGAGGCCATGGCGAGGCCCGACCCGATGGAGCCGGGGTCGTTTGAGCTATGGATGAAGAGCGCGCCCGCGCCGCCGGTGGCCAGCACCGTGGCGCCTGCGATGACCGTGCAGACCCGACCCGTCGCGACCTCCAGCAGGTAGGAGCCCAGGCAGCGGTTCTCGAGCGCGTAGCGGTCCTCGGCCCGTCGCGATTGGTGGTGGGTGGTGAGGACGTCCACGCCCTGCGCCCCGACGACGATGCGTATCCCGCGGTTGCCGCGCACCTCGGCCAGCAGCGACTGCTCGATGGCGGCCCCGGTCCGGTCGGCGGCGTGCAGGATGCGGGGGAGCGAGTGCGCCGCCTCGAGGGCGAGGTCGAGCTGGCCGTCGGGACGGCGGTCGAACGGCACGTGGAGGCGCTCGACGAGCCACTTCTGCACGCACCTGGGGCCCTCCTCGGCCAGAAAGGCGGCGGCCTCCGCGAGGCCGTAGTCGGCGCCGGCCGAGAGGATGTCTCGAGCGAGCAGCTCCGGGGAGTCGTTCTCCCCCCGGAAGACGATGCCGCCCTGGGCACGCCAGGTGTTGGTCGCCGAAGGATCGTTCGTCCGGCAGACCAGGAGCACGTCCGCGCCACGCGCGGACGCCGCAAGGGCTGCCGCGAGGCCGGCAACACCCGTACCCAACACCAGCACGTCGCAGCGCTCGCGATCGGCAAGGGTCACGGGCGCACCTGCATCGAGAGGTCGAGCGCCGGCGCCGAGTGGGTGAGGGCACCGACCGAGATGAAGTCCACACCGGTCTCGGCCAGCGCGCGGGCGTTCTCAAGCGTGACGCCGCCGGAGGCCTCGAGCCTCGCGCGCCCGGCGACCCGCGAGACTGCCCCGCGGATGGCCGCGAGGTCCATGTTGTCAAGCATGATGTGGGTGACGCCGCAGGCAAGGGCTTCCTCGACCATCGCGAGACTGGCGCACTCGACCACGAGCGGCACCGACTCGCCCCAACGCTCGCGCACCTTGGCCACCGCTGCGCGCAGCGAACCGGCGGCGGCCAGGTGCGTGTCCTTGAGCATGGCCGTGTCGAACAAACCCATGCGGTGGTTGGTTCCGCCGCCGCAGCGCACCGCGTGCTTCTCGAGCGCGCGCCAGCCGGGCGTGGTCTTGCGTGTGTCGAGGACGCGGCACCGTGTCCCTGCCAACGCGTCCACGAAACGGCGTGTGAGCGTCGCGATCCCGGACAGACGCGTGGCGAAGTTGAGGGCGGTTCGCTCGGCGGCGAGGATCGCCCTGGTGGGCCCGGCCACCTTCGCCACGACTTCGCCGGCAGCGACGGCCTCGCCGTCGCTTCGAAGGACATCCACGACGCAGGCGGAGTCGAGGAAGGAAAACCCCGCGGCAAAGGCGGGCATCCCGCACAGGACCCCGGGCTTCTTCCCCACCAGCACCGCCGAAGTGTGGTCACCCGGAGCGAAGACCGCGGTGCCGGTCAGGTCCGGCAGGTCCTCGGCGAGCGCCGCCGCGAGCAGCGGGGGCAGATGGCTGGCGTACGGTTCGGGAAGCGGCCCCATCGGAGCATTCTAGCTCCGCCGGTGCAGGACCTGGGACGCGAGCGCCGCGATGTGCTCCGGGCCGGTCCCGCAGCAGCCGCCGATCAGCCTGGCGCCGACAGTGATCCACCCCAGAGCGCAGAAGCCGTACTGGTCCGGCGTGACCGGGTCGGCGGCGAGGAAGGCCGAGTCCTCCTCGTACCAGGCGTTGTTGGCGTAAACAACCAAAGGCAGGGGCGTGGCGGCAGCCATCGCTCCCAGGGCGGCCAGGACGTCACCGACAGCGGTGCAATTGGCGCCGGCGGCCATGACGCCCGGGAGAAAGACCGCGCCTGCAGCCTCCCCGGCGTCCTCGCCCGAGAGGATCCGGCCGCCCGAGATGCAGGTAAAGCTCGCGATCGTCGGAAGCCCGGTAGCCGCGGCGGCCTCCACGGCGATGCGCGCCTCCCGGATCGTGTTGAACGTCTCGAGCAGCAGCGCATCGGCGCCCGAGGCGGCGAGCGCCGCCGCGGTGGCGGCGTGCTCGTGCCGCAGCGTATCGTCCCCGGGCACCAGATCGGGGCGGTAGCAGTCTTCCAGCGTCGTCTGGGAGGCGAATACCAGGATGTCCCTGCCGGCTTCTCGGGCGCCTTCGCGGGCCAGGCGCACCGCGAGCGAGGCGAGCTCCTGGGTGCGGTCCTCGAGACCGGCCCTGCGGAGCGAGTAGGGTGCGACGCGAAACGTCGCGGCGGTGAGAGCTTCGGCCCCGGCCTCGGCGTACTCGCGGTGCAGCCGACGGACGGCGTCCGGGTCCTCGAGCAGAGCGCCCACGCCCCACAACCTGCCCGCCGCGGAAACCCCCCGCCGCAGAAGCTCGCTTCCGGTGGCGCCGTCCAAGACGCGCGGCCCCTCCGCAAGCCACGCGCTCATCTCATCGTGCGTCATCAATCCTCCCGACCGACGTTCCAGCATTCGTGGATTCGAACGTGTGAACCATGGAACTTCCGGTCATTGACCCGGCCCTGCCTCGCACGTAGCATACCGGTAATGGTGAAACGCGATTCGGAGCGTGTGCCCCGGGAGGCGCCGGGGAGCGGCCACGGCCGCGACCGCGGGGCGCGAACCGCGACGCGCCCGGAGGATCGAGGTGCGGCTGGACCTTTTCCGACCGGTGAGGACGACATACCGGCAGCTGAAAGCCGGGCGGAGGTTCGCCAGCATGGGCGCGAGCGAGCCGTGCTGGTCGGGGTCGCCACCGGCAAGGTGGCCAGGCCCACGGTGGAGGCGCATCTCGACGAGCTGGCACAACTGGTTGAAACGGCTGGCGGTGATGCGGTTGCGCGCATGGTGCAGGAGCGCAAGTCCCCCGATCCGACGTTCTTCATCGGAAAGGGCAAGGTGGACGAGCTCGCGAGCCTCGTCAATGCGAACGGCGCGAAGCTCGTCGTGTTCGACGACGACCTGTCACCGGCCCAGGCTCGCCACCTCGACGAGGCGCTGCCGGGAGACGTGAAGGTGCTCGACCGCGCGGGCGTGATCCTCGACATCTTCGCGCTGCGGGCTCGCACCCGTGAGGCGCAGACGCAGGTGGAGCTGGCGCAGCTTTCCTACCTCCTCTCGCGCCTGACGCGCCGTTGGGCGCACCTGTCGCGGCAGGCCGGCGGCATCGGGACCCGCGGTGTAGGCGAGACGCAGCTGGAGAGCGACCGCCGCATCATCCGTCGCCGGATCGCGGCGCTGCGGGAGCGCCTCGAGGGCATCGAGCGGGAGCGTGCCGTGCAGCGCAAGCGACGGTCGCTGCTCCCGGGGGTGGCGCTGGTGGGCTACACCAACGCGGGCAAGAGCACCCTCTTCGAGCGCCTCACCGGGACGCAAACCCTCGTGGAGGACCGGCTGTTCGCGACCCTCGACCCGCGGACCCGCCGCGCCGAGATCGGCGACGGCCTCGTGGTCACGGTGGCCGACACGGTGGGCTTCATCCGCAAGCTGCCGCACCACCTGGTGGCGTCGTTCCGGGCGACGCTGGCCGAGGCGGCGCTGGCGCAGGTTGTCGTGCACCTGGTGGACGCCTCGCACGCGGACTGGAGCGATCACCTCGACGTGGGCGAGGAGGTGCTGGAATCGCTCGGCGTGGATCCGAAGAGCTGCGTGATCGCGCTCAACAAGATCGACCGCATCGAGGACGGGCTGCCGCCGGCGCCGCCCGACCGCACGGTCGTGGCGATCTCTGCCCTCACGGGCCAGGGCCTGGACAGGCTCCGCTCCGAGGTGCGCTCCGCCGTGTTGAGCGAGCCCGGGATCGAGGTGCTTCGCTTTCCGGCGGCCGGCGGCGAGGAGCTGCAGCGCGCGCTGCAGGAGGAAACGGTGGTCGCCCGCCGCTTCTCGGAGGCCGGCATCGAGCTGGTGGTAAGACGGCGAGACGGAAAAGCTGAGGGTGGACGCTAGGGGACAGGGCGAGGGGAGAGGCACGGAACCCGTCCACTCCGCAGAACCCGCGCGTGCCGGTCAAGCGAGGGAGTCGTTGCGTATAATGCGGGCGATGAGAGGATGCTGCCGGGCAGCACTCTTTTTTTGTGCGCTGGCGTTCGCGGCACACGGTCTCGGCGCGCAGGCCAACGGGCCCGTGCGGATCGTGGCGGGGAAGGCCACCTCGCCGATCCAAGTTGACGGCGTGCTCGACGAGCCGGCCTGGCAGCAGGCCGGCGTGATTCCGAACCTGAGCCAGCAGTCGCCTCACCCCGGGGACCCGACGCCTTTTCGCACGGAGGTGCGCATCCTGGTGGACGGCGACACCCTCTACCTGGGCGTCACCTGTTTCGACCCCGATCCCTCGAAGATTGCGGTCCACACCATGCAGCGTGACGGGGACATGGACGGCGACGACACCGTGGCGCTCGTGCTCGACACCTTTGGCGACCGGGTCACCGGCTACTACTTCCGCGTCAACGCGGCGGGCGCCCGTCAGGACGGGCTGATCAACGACCCCGAGAACATCTCGCTCGACTGGGACGGCATCTGGGACGCGCGGGCCCGCACCGGGCCTCAAGGCTGGACGGCGGAGATCGCCATGCCCGCGCGCACGCTTCGCTTCCCGACAGGGCAGTCTTTCTGGGGCTTCAACATCGAGCGCAGCGTCCCGCGCGATCGGCTGACCCTGCGGCTGGCAGGGATCACCCTCGACGCGCGGCTTGCCGACTTCCGGCGTGACGCGGATCTGGCCGGAGTGGGAGACCTGCGCCAGGGCCTCGGCCTCTCGATCTCGCCCTACGGTCTCGTGGAGGCCACGCGCGACTTCACGGTACCTGACAACGAAACGCAGCTGAAGGCCGGCCTCGACGTCAGCTACAACCTGGGTCCCGCCCTGGCGGGGGTGTTGACTCTCAACACGGACTTCGCGGAGACCGAGGTGGACACCCGGCAGATCAACCTCACGCGCTTCCCGCTGTTCTACCCCGAGAAGCGGCAGTTCTTCACCGATGGGGCCAACCAGTTCGCATTCGGTGTCGGGATCGCCGAGGAGTTCATCCCGTTCTTCTCGCGCCAGGTCGGGCTCTACGAGGGCGACCAGGTGCCGCTCCTGGGAGGCGTCAAGCTGATCGGCCGCCAGGGCCGGTGGGGCATCGGCGTGCTCGACGTGCAGACCAAGGACATCCCACAGGCGCCCGGCAGCAACCTCTTTGCCGGCCGCGTCACCTACGACGTGGACGAGCACCTGCGTCTGGGCACAATCGCCACCGACGGGAACCCCGACGGCGTCCACGGCAACTCACTCGCCGGGGTGGATGCCATCTGGCGCACCTCCACGTTTCACGGCGACAAGAACTTCACCATGGGTGCCTGGGCCGTGGGCTCCAGCGGGGACGTCCCGGCGGGGAAGCGCACGGGCTACGGGTTCAAGATCGACTACCCGAACGACCTCTGGGACGTGATGCTCACCTTCAAGGAGTTCGGCGACGCCCTCAATCCCGCCCTCGGGTTCCTGCCCCGGCCGGGCACGCGCTGGTACACCTCGAGCCTGAGCTACCAGCCGAGGCCGCAACAAGGGTGGTGGGCTGGATGGGTGCGGCAGTTCAAGTTCGAGTTCGAGCCGCAGGTCGTCACCGACCTCGAGGGTACGACGCAGTCATGGAGCGTCTTTACTGCGCCGGTCAACGTCGAAATGCAGTCTGGGGACGGCTTCGAGCTGAACTGGCAGCCTCAGTTCGAGCGTCTCGACGTGCCGTTCGAAATCTACCCGGGTGTGGTGATCCCTCCCGGCTCGTACCGCTTCGACCGGTACCGAGTCGAGCTGGCAACTTCAGTACATCGCCCGTTGCAGATCGGCACGGAAGTGTGGGTCGGGACGTTCTTTGCGGGTCGCATGACCGAGTGGGAGCAGACCATCTCGTACACAACTCCGGGAGGTCACCTTCAGCTCGGACTCCTGATGGAGAACATCTTCGGGTACCTGCCGCAGGGCGACTTTATCGAGCGGCTCTTCCAGTTCAAGGTGGTCTACGCGTTCACCGCGGACCTGATCCTCTCGTGCTATGCGCAGTACGACAACGACTCCGACGACCTGGGCGTGAACGCGCGGCTGCGCTGGACGATCCAGCCCGGTACCGACCTCTACGTGGTGTGGAACCACAACTGGGATCACCCCGTCGGTGCGGCAAACTGGTGGACACTGACGCCGGTCAGCGACCAGGCGGTGGTCAAGCTCCGCTACACCTGGCGGTCATGAGGAGGGGCGCATGGCACGGCGTGCAGGGGAAGCACGCGGGCCCTCGGGCTTGAGGCGGGGAACACCCCGCGGACAGGGCGGTATTGGACGGTGATGTGATGACTACGCGAGACATGAGAATGGTTGCAGTTTCGGGTCTTCTGGTCGTGATCGCCGGGCTCTCGGCATCCGCGTTGCCCCCGGTCGCGGAGGGCGACGTAAGCCTGAAGGACTTCCGGTTTGCCTCCGGCGAGACGCTGCCAGAACTCCGCGTGCACTACCGCACGTTCGGCACGCTTGAGCGTGATACGCAGGGCACGGCGCGCAACGCAGTGCTCGTACTGCACGGGACCACCGGCAGCGGTGCGCAGTTCGTGAGGCAGGAGTTCGCGGGCGAGCTGTTCGAGCCCGGCCAGCCGCTGGATGCAACGCGATTTTTCATCGTCCTGCCCGACGGGATCGGCCACGGACAGTCGAGCAAGCCTTCCGACGGCCTCCACGCGCGTTTTCCGCGGTACGGCTACAGGGACATGGTCGAGGCGCAGTACCGGCTCCTCACCGAGGGGTTGGGCGTCGACCACCTGCGCCTCGTGATCGGCACCTCGATGGGCGGCATGCACACGTGGCTTTGGGGCGAGCTGCACCCGGGATTCATGGACGCGCTCATGCCGCTCGCGTGCCTCCCGACCCAGATCTCGGGCCGCAACCGCGTCTGGCGCAGGGTGATCATCGATGCGATTCGGGGGGACCCGGAGTGGAGGGGCGGTGAGTACTCGGCCCAGCCGCCGAGCCTCCGTACAGCCGCGGAGGCGCTCTTCTTCATGGGCAGCAACCCGGTGGTGCGCCAGAGGGAGATGCCCACGCTTGAGCGGAGCGATGAGGTGCTCGACGCGTTCGTCGCGCGCGAGGTGAAGACTCTCGACGCCAACGACGTCCTCTACGCGCTCGAGGCCTCCCGCGACTATGATCCGGGCCCCGGGCTCGGAAAGATCGAGGCTCCTCTTCTGGTGGTCAACTCTGCCGACGACCTCATCAACCCGCCCGAACTCGGGATCCTCGAGCGTGAGATCAGGCGGGTCCCCCGCGGACTCGCCGTGGTGCTGCCGTTCTCCGAGACGACGCGGGGGCACGGCACGCATACCCTCGCTGTTCTCTGGAAGCGATACCTCACCGAGCTACTCGGGGTTTCGGCGCACTGAGGCTGTGCCCCACGCCCCAGGGCGCGAGTAGCCGAACACCACACGGGTGCGCTTCCGCGCCGGCCGTGCGTTTCCAGTAGACGGCGCGGTCACGCGAGCGAGAGCAGCGCCTCCTCCACCGTTCCGCGAAGCAGCTGCACCTTGTAGCCGTTGTCGGACAACGGCTGGGCGCCCTTGACGGCGGCCGCGGCGGCGCTGCGCGCCGTGCGCGCGGTGATGCGCTTCCCGACGATTGCCCGCTCGGCCTCGGGGACGCGCCAGGGCACCGGTGCGACCCCGGAGAGGACGATCCGGGCGCGCTCCACGTTTCCGCCGGCGACAGTCACCACGACCGCCGCCCCGGTGAGCGCGAAGTCCCACGAACCGCGTGCCCGCACCTTGCGGTAGGTGCCCCGCGTTCCGCGGGGCTGCGGCGGGATCACAATCTCGGTGACGACCTCCCCCTTGACCAGGACGTTCTCGCGCGTGTAGTCGGTGCCTGGAAGGGTGAAGAACTTCTCGGCCGGCACCGAGCGCGCCCCGTCCGGTCCGACGATCCGGACGACCGCCTCGAGAGCCACCAGCGCCGGCGCGGTGTCGGATGGGTGCACGATGAAGCACACGTCGCCGCCGAAGATGCAGTTGTACTGGTTTTCGCCCTCGACCGCGAAGCACTTCTCACCCCCCTTGCGGGCGCAGTGGAAGTCACCGCGGAAGTACCAGCAACGCGGGCGCTGGCAGATGTTGCCGCCGATGGTGCCCTGGTTGCGCAGCTGCGGGCTCGCGGCAGCCGCTGCACCCTGCGCGAGCGTTAGGTAGCGCTCGACGATGTCGGGGTGAGCCGCGACTTCCGAAAGAGTGGTCATGGCGCCGATCACCAGACCGCCATCGAGCGCGCGCCTGATGCCACGAAGGTCGGGCACGCCGGACAGGCTGACCACCGTGTCTGCGGTAAACACGCCATCGCGGAGACACCCGAGCAGGTCCGTGCCGCCGGCCTGCACACTGGCGCCCGGCGCGGCGAGCTGGCGCAGCGCATCGGAGAGGTTCTTGGGGCGGACGTAGCCGAAGTTGGGTAGCATCGCTCACCCCCTCGTCCCGCGTGCGGCGAGCAGCGCGACGAGCCTCATCGGGCTGATCGGGGACTCGGTGACGCGGACGCCGACCGCGTCGTAGACGGCGTTGGCGACCGCGGCCGCGGTCGGTATCGTCACCGGCTCGCCGAGCCCCTTGGCGCCGGTGGTGTTGGCCTCGGGGTCCGGGACATCGATCGGCAGCGAGACGATCTCTGCGGGGACGTCCATCGCCGTCGGGATCTTGTAGTCGTGCCAGTTGCGGTTGACGACCTTGCCGGTTTGCCTGTCGAACATCCGCTGCTCGGTCAGGGCGAGGCCGATGCCCATCGTCACCCCGCCGATCACCTGGTTCTCGTAGGTGAGCCTGTTCATCACGCGCCCGCTGTCGTTCGCCGACAGGAAGCGCAACACCCGGACCTCACCCGTGCGGGTGTCCACCTCGACCTCGCAGAACTGCGCGGCGAACGGGTTGACTACCTTGCCCTCGGGGTTCGGGCCACGGGTGCCGACGCCGATGAGCAGACCGCGCCGGCGCAGCGCCTGCAGCTCCGAGATCTTCTTGGTCACCTTGGAGTCCCTTGTGGAGACCACCGCATCACCCTCGATGCGCAGCTCGGAGGCGGGGACCTTCAGCTCCTCGGCCGCGAGCTCGAAGAGCTGGCGCCTGACGGCGAGCGCCGCCGCACGCACCGCCGGGGACTCGGTCGGGACCGTCTTGCTGCCCCCGGATGCCGTGGCGTACTCGGTGGTGCCGGTGTCCGCGTTCTCGATCTGTATCCTCTCCAGGGACACGCCCAGCTCCTCGGACACGACCATCGCCATCACGGTCTTCGTGCCGGTGCCGATGTCGGAGGCCCCCATGTTGAGGTTGGCGCTGCCGTCCGGGAAGAGCTTGACGATGACGGTGGACGGTGGCCCGCCGCCGCCCGCCACCCAGAGCCCGGAGGCGATCCCGACCCCGCGTTTGACCGGCCCGTCGCCCTTGGGCCGGCGCCGTGCCTCCTGCCAACCGAAGGCCTTGGCACCCTCCGTCAGGCACTGCCGCAGGCCTGTGGTCGTGTAGGGTGGCTGGCCCTCCCGTGCCTGGCTGACGGTCGGGATGCTCTTGAGCCGGAACTCCACCGGGTCCATCCCGATCGCCTCCGCCAGGGCATCCATCATCTGCTCGAGGGCCCAGGCCCCCTGCGGGTGGCCAGGCGCGCGCATGGGCCGCGACGGTCCACCGTTGATGAAGACGTCGGTCATCTCCGTGCGTACGTTGGGGCAGGTGTAGAGGTCGCGGACGAGCCAGTCCACCAGCGACGTGCCGCCCGCTGGGTAGGCGCCGCCGGTGCCGACGTCCGTGAGCTCGAGCGCCGTGAGCGTCCCGTCCTTCTTCACGCCTGCCTTCAGGCGCATGTTCGACGGGGGGCGGTTGCCGACGCATAGAAAAGTCTCCTCGCGGGTGAGGAAGAGCTTGACGGGCCGCGCCGTGAGCTTGGCGAGCACGGCGGCGATGATGTTGTACTTGTCGGCCTGCAGCTTGGAGCCGAACCCCCCGCCCATGTAGCTGCCGATCACGCGCACGTTCGCGAGCGGCATCTCGAGCACCGTCGCGACCCGCTGCTGCACCGGGTACACCCCTTGGGTCGACTCCCACAGGGTGAGTCGCTGCCCGTCCCACCTGGCCACACACCCATGCGGCTCCATCGGGGTGTGGATCTCGGCAGCCGTGCGGTAGCTCACCTCCAGGATCTTGTCGGCCTCGGCGAACCCCTTCGCGACATCGCCGCGCTGGTACTTCTCGGGCTCGCCGACCCGGTTGCCGCCTTCGTGCACGGCGGGCGCCCCGGACTCCATCGCCTTGCGCTCGTCCACCACGAACGGGAGCACCTCGTACTCAACCGTGATGGCTCGCACGGCGTCCCACGCCTGCTGGGGCGTCTCGGCGGCGACGGCGGCCACCGCCTCGCCCTCGAACCGGCAGGTCGGGTCGAAGAGCTTCGTGAACACGGTCCGGCCGTAGTACCACTTCACGTCGGCGGCCTTGCTCGCGCCGGTGATCACGGCCCGCACGCCCGGCATCCGTTCAGCCGCAGACCCGTCAACCTTCTTGACGCGGGCGCTGGCGTGAGGACACCTCAGCACGGCCGCGTACAGCATGTCGGGGAGGACCACGTCGGAGGGGTACACGGCGGTGCCGCTCACCCGTTCGTAGGCATCCACGCGCGGAAGGCTCTTGCCCACGACGCGGGTCTCGGTCCAGGGCTCCGGCGTGTCGGTCGGGGCCGGCGCCATCAACGAAGTAGAGCTCGGGAGCTTTCATGGCTCACCTCCCCGCAGCCTTCTTCAGTCCGGAGGCCTTCTTCACGGCCTTGAAGATGTGGGCGTACGTGCCGCATCGGCAGAGGTTCCCGCTCATGCCGGCCCTGATCTCTTCGAGCGTCGGCTCCGGCGTGGCGCGCAGCAGCCCCTCGGCGGCCATGATCTGTCCCGGCGTGCAGTACCCGCACTGGAAGGCGTCCTCCTGGAGGAACGCCTGCTGAACCGGGCCGAGCTCCTCGCCGTCCATCAGGCCCTCGAGGGTGGTGATCTCGCGTCCCTCGACCTCCATTGCAAGCGTCATGCAGGCGTAGATCGGCGTGCCGTCGATGAGGACGGTGCAGGCGCCGCACTCGCCCCGCTCGCAGCCCACCTTGGTCCCCGTCAGGCCAAGCTTCTCCCGCAGGACGAAGAGGAGCGTCCAGCGCGGCTCCGCGAGAATCGTGTGGGCGCGGCCGTTGATGCGGAGCGTCACCTTCGTGGGCTCCCCGGCGCCGGCGGCCGGGGCAACGGCGGGTGCCTGTGCCCGTCCGAGGGTCGCCGCTCCGATGGCGCCCGCACCCACCGCGGTGAAGAAGCCGCGGCGGCTCACGCGGTGCGGGCACCCGGCCTTACCGTCGTCGTGATCGTGTCCCATCGAGACCTCCCTGTCCGAACCGGGTTGAGGGGGGATGCTGCATAGGCGCTTGTCCTGCAAGATTCTACTTGAGAACCGGAACACGGGTGTCCGGGTCGCCGGGGTCTCGACCTCCACCCGCGACGGGTGTACCTTTGCACGGACAGAGGAGGGCACAATGCGGAGCTCGAGGGTTGTCGCCGGAGCGGTCGTGGCAGTGGCCTGTGTCCTGGCGTGGAGCCCTGCCTGGGCGCAGCACGAGGAAGCGGAGGCCAAGGCGGTCGAGGCCGCCAAGGCCTTGCTCGCGCTCGTCGATGCGGGCAAGAACTTCGAGAGCTGGGACACGCTCGCGCCGTACTACAGGGGTGTTTTTTTCAAGGAGAAGTGGGACGCGTGGCTGGTCAACACGCGGTTACCGCTCGGGGTCGTCAAATCGCGCACGCTCTCTGTGAAGAAGTACATGACGGAGCTGGAGGGTGCGCCGAAGGGCGAATACGTCGTCATCTGGTTCAAGACCGTCTTCGAGAGAATGCCCAAGGGACAGAAGGAGCAGATCGAGACCGTCGTACCGATGCTGCAGAGGGACGGCACCTGGCGGGTCGCCGGCTACACCATCAAACCGCCCGAGAAGTAACGCCGGGCTGCGCGCCGGACGGCTCGGACGGCGGGTGAGCCCCGGGCGCGCCTGGATGGGCCGTTTCGCCCGGCGGCGCTCGGCAAGTTAGTGTCCTTGACACAATTCGAGGGAGAAATTACCCTTCCGTGGCGGTAGGGGGGGTATGTCAGAGAAATATCTGCCGAGTCGCATCGGCTGCGGCCACCAATCGGGGCGGCCGCGTTCCCGCTGGCTGTGGGTGACCCCGGCCTGGCTGCTGGCGGCGGCAGTGCTGGGGCTGGCTCCGGGACGCGCGCTCGCGCAGGAGAACGGCGACTGCTTCACGTGCCACGCCGACAAGGATCTCAAGAAGCAGCGCGGAGGCCGGACCGTCCCGCTGTTCGTGGACGAGAAGAAGTTCGCGGCCGGGGCGCACGGCAAACAGCCGTGCATCGGGTGTCACGAAGACCTGAAGGGCGCGGAGTTTCCCCACGCCGAGAACCTCGCCAAGCCCACGTGCGCCGGCTGCCACGAGAAGGAGAACACCGACCACGCTGCCGGTCTCCATGGAAGGGCTGAGGCGCGGGGGGACGCTGTCGCCCCCAAGTGCCTGGACTGCCACGGCAAGCCGCATGACATCGTGCCGAGGAGCGACCCTCGCTCGCCGGTGACACCCGCCAGGATCCCTTTTCTTTGCGGCAGGTGCCACCACGAGGGCTCGCCGGTCAGCAGTGAGTTTGCGATCCCGCAGGACCGTATCTTCGAGAACTACTCCGAGTCGATCCACGGTGAGGCGTTGTTGACGAAGGGTCTGACGGTCACAGCAACGTGCGTCTCCTGCCACACCCCGCACCTCGTGCTGCCACACACCGACCCGCGCTCCTCCATCGCACGCAAGAACATCGCCGCCACCTGCGCCAAGTGCCACAGCGCCATCGAGCAGGTCCACCGCAAGGTCATCAAGGGCGCGCTCTGGGAGAGAGAGGCAAGCGTCCTGCCGGCCTGCCCCGATTGCCACCAACCGCACAAGGTGCGCAAGGTGTTCTACGACCAGGGGATGGCCGACCGCGACTGCCTTTCGTGCCACGAGAAGCCCGACATCAAGGCCAAGGCCGACGGCCGCTCCCTCTACGTGGACGCCAACGAGCTGGCGGCCTCACGGCACAACACGCGGCGGTGCAGCCAGTGCCACAGCGAGGTGCGGCCGTCCCTGCAGCGCCCGTGCGCGACGATCACCAAGAAGGTGGACTGCGCCTCCTGCCACGCCGAGGTCGTCCAGCAGTACGACAAGAGCATCCACGGCCAGCTTGAGGCCAAGGGTGACACGAACGCCCCGACGTGCCGCGAGTGCCACGGCACCCACGGCACCAAGGGCAAGAAGGAACCCAGCTCGCCCACCTTTTCCCGCAACGTGCCCCAACTGTGCGCGCGCTGCCATCGCGAGGGCGAGAAGGCTGCCGTGCGCTACACGGGAACGCAGCACGACATCATCGAGCACTACACCGACAGCATCCACGGGAAAGGCCTGCTCAAGAGCGGTCTGCTGGTCACGGCGATGTGCACCGACTGCCACACCTCGCACGCCATTCTGCCGGTCAAGAACCCCGACTCCAGCGTCAACAGCGCGCACCTTCCCGACACCTGCGGGCGCTGCCACCACGGGATCGAGGAGAGTTTCCAGATCAGCATCCACTCGGTCCAGGTCTCGCACTCCAAGAAGCCTCTGCCCGTGTGTGACGACTGCCACACCGCGCACACGATTCAAAGGGCGGATACCCTCGGCTTCAAGCTGGCGATCCTCAACACTTGCGGCAAGTGCCACGCTGACGTGACCAATACCTACTTCGACACGTACCACGGCAAGGTTTCCCAGCTCGGCTACGCCAAGACCGCCAAGTGCTACGACTGCCACGGCTCGCATGACATCCTGCCCCCCTCGGACCCGAGGTCGCACCTGTCGCGCGAAAACGTAGTCGCCACCTGCCAGAAGTGCCACCCGGGGGCGGGCCGGCGTTTCGCGGGCTACCTGACTCACGCCACCCACCACGACCCGGCGAAGTACCCGTGGCTGTTCTGGACTTTCTGGGGGATGACCGGGCTGTTGATCGGCACGTTCGTGATCGGCGGCGTGCACACCCTGATGTGGCTGCCGCGCGCGGTGCAGATGCGGCGGGAACTCAAGGGCGAGGAGGTAGTGGCCGACGCAAAGGCCATGCAGTACGTCCGCTTTTCGCGGCTCAACCGCGTGCTGCACATCGCCATGATCGTCAGCTTCATGAGCCTGGCGCTGACCGGGCTGACCCTGAAGTTCTCGTACAGCTCCTGGGCGGTGGCGGTGTCCCGCCTGTTCGGGGGGTTCGAAAGCGCGGGTTACATCCACCGCGCTGCGGCCTGCCTGATGTTCGGCATCTTCGTCACGCACATCTACGATGTCCTCAGCGGCAAGAAGCGCGAGGGGCTCACGTGGAAGCAGCTGTTCACCGGCCCCAACACGATGCTCCCCACGTGGGGCGACGCCAAGGACCTCTGGCACTCCGTCAAGTGGTTCCTCGGCCTCGGCCCCCGGCCGAACTACGGGCGCTGGACCTACTGGGAGAAGTTCGACTACTTCGCGGTCTTCTGGGGCATCGCGGTGATCGGCACCACCGGGCTGATGCTCTGGTTCCCCGAGTTCTTCACCCGCTTGCTGCCGGGATGGCTTATCAACGTCGCCACGATCATTCACAGCGACGAGGCGCTCCTCGCGGTGGGCTTCATCTTCACCGTGCACTTCTTCAACACCCACCTGCGGCCCGAGAAGTTCCCGATGGACATCGTGGTGTTCACGGGGCGCATGCCGGTGGAGGAGTTCAAGCGCGACAAACCCGCGGAGTACGAGGCGCTGGTGGCGAGCGGGCAGCTCGAGCAGAATCTCAGAGAGCCCTACCAGTCGGTGGTCATCAAGGCCGTGCGCCTGTTCGGCTGGGCGGCGCTCATCACCGGTTTCGCCATCGTCGTGTGGATCATCTACGCCATGCTCTTCGCCTACCGGTAAACTCGGCGCGAGTCTCCGACCGTCAGTCCTGCCGCAAGCAGGATCAGGCTTCGCGGCCTCGCATGTTCATGTAGCCTCCGGCTACACTCAGTTGCGGGCGGCTCGCCTTTCTTGCAGCCGGGCGAATCCGGGCGGCGCGGGCTACGCGCCGTTCGCCTCAAGGTTGTCAGGCTGGAACCACACTCGCGCGCCAGGCGTCGGATGATGATCCTGCAGAGCCGCCGCGGCGAGTGGAGAGTCGGAGATTCCTGGGTGCGCTGGTGGACGGCTTGTGAGTGAGATACCATGACCGCCGTGACACCCGGCGCAGCCCGCCGGGGGTCTCGCGCCGCGGGACGACCCGTCCGGGCGCGGCGCCGGGCGGAGGAGCCTGTCATGTTCCACAGCTTCGAAGACGCACAGTCCTTCGTTCGCGAGAACGCCATCGAGATGGTGGACCTGAAGTTCTGCGATCTCTGGGGGCGCTGGCACCACGTGACTGTCCCGGCGGCGCGCTTCACCCCCGCGCTCATGGAGAAGGGGGTCGGGTTCGACGGCTCGAGCGTTGGCTTCAAGGCCGTGAGCGCCGGCGACATGGTGATGGTGCCCGACCTCGAGACAGGCTTCGTGGACCCGTTCTGGGAGATCCCGACGATCTCCTTTATCTGCGCCACGTTGGAGGCGGACACCCGCCACCTCTTCCCCTACGACCCGAGGAACATCGCGCGCCGCGCCGAGGAGCACCTGCGTGGTTCCGGGATCGCGGACCTGAGCCGGTGGGGGCCCGAGTTTGAGTTCTACCTTTTCGACGGTGTTTCCTACGAGAACGGCATGAATGTGGCGAGCTACAGGGTCGAGTCGGCCGAGGCGGACTGGAGCAGCGGCAAGCTCGGCAGCGGCTACAACATTCCGCGCCACGGGGGCTATCACGCGATCCCGCCCCAGGACCACCTGTACAACGCCCGCTCACGCATCACGATGGCGCTCCAAGCCATGGGCGTCGAGGTGAAGTACCACCACCACGAGGTCGGCGGCCCCGGCCAGTGCGAGATCGAGACGCGCTTCATGGAGACGCTGCGGGCCGGCGACACCACGATGCTCGTCAAGTACGTCACCCGGATGACCGCCAGCGCCCTCGGGATGACCGCCACCTTCATGCCGAAGCCGCTCTACGGCGAGGCGGGGTCGGGGATGCACTTCCACCAGCAGCTCTGGAGGGACGGGACGAACCTGTTCTTCGACCCGAACGGCTACGGCAGCGTCAGCAAACTCGCGCGCTCCTACATCGCGGGCCTCCTGCTGCACGGCGGCGCCGTGATGGCGTTCACCAACCCGTCCACCAACTCGTACCGTCGCCTGATCCCCGGGTACGAAGCGCCGATCTCGGCGATCTTCTCGGTCGGCAACCGCTCGGCGGCGATCCGGATCCCGAAGTACGCCAACCGCCCGGAGAGCGCCCGCTTCGAGTTTCGCCCACCCGACGCGACCTGCAACCCCTACCTCGCGATCGCGGCCCAGCTCATGGCGGGGCTCGACGGGATACGCAACAAGCTCGATCCCTCCGCGCTGGGCTTCGGCCCGGTGGACGAGGACATCTTCGCCTGGCCCGCAGAGAAGCGCGAGAAGATCAAGGCCCTGCCCACCTCGCTGGAGGAGGCGACCAACGCGCTCGAGCACGACCACGCCTTTCTGCTCGAGGGGGACGTGTTCAGCAAAGACCTCATCGAGCGCTGGATCGTGCGCAAACGCTGGGAGGAGCGCGAGGTCCGCAACCGCCCGCACCCCTACGAGATCGAGCTCTACTACGGGCTGTGACAGCCACGTAGGCGAACTCGGTCTCAGACCAATTCACCGTCCGTTGTAGAGGAATGGCTGTCACTGCGAGGCCCCGAAGAGCCGAAGCAGTCCCGTTCCCCCTGCCGTCATTGCGAGGAGCGAAGCGACGAAGCAATCCCGTCGACATCGATGAGATCCCGCCACGCGGCCTTCCAGCCCGCTCGCGGCTTCGGCGTCGGCCCCCTCGCGGCGCTCGGGGGCCTCGCGATGACAACGAAGACGCTACGTTTGAACGAAAAGCGGTCTCACGCGCGCGTCGAGCAGGGGTGCTTCCAAACGCCGCGTGCGTGGCTCAGAATCTGGGGTGGCGTTCTCCGGCGGCACGGGTGGCGCCCACGAGGTGAAGGCATGAGGACATCCACGAGAGTGCCTGGCTGGCTGCGTCCGTGCGTCGTGGTGGTTGTGACGCTGCTGGCGGCGGGGGCAGCCCACGGGGCGTTCCTGCGCAACGTGCCGCAGACGGTCAGCCAGCCGGACGGAACCGTGCTGCACCTCTTTGCCACCGGCGACGAGTACTACAACTGGCTGCACGACGCCGACGGCTACGTGGTCGTCCGCGACCCGGAGACGGGCTACCTGGTCTATGCCGTCAAGGTGGAGGGCCGCCTGAAGCCCTCGGCTTTCCTGGTTGGCGTGGACGATCCCACCGCAGCCGGGCTCGAGAAGGGCCTGATGCCCGACCCTCGGTACCTGCCGACCCCGGAGGAGCTGTACCCGATCGGGAGGCGCCACGTCCTGGTGCGTGCGCAGGACCTTTCCAGCGCGCCGATGTTCTCGGCGGTCGACAACATCGTTGTCTTCATCAGCTTCGCCGACGAACCGAACCCCGGCTTCAACTCCCTCGAAACGTACCAGCGGTGGTTCAACTCCACGACCGTCAGCGATTCCTCGATGCGGCGCTACTTCCTCGAGGCCTCGTACAACGTGCTCGACGTCGAGAGCACGTTCTACCCGACGCCGTCGGGATCCGTGGTGGTCTCGTACCGGGACACCAGGGCCCGGTCGTACTACAAGCCGTACGATGCGACGACCAACCCCGACGGCTACCAGAACGACCAGCGCAGCGCGCGCGAGTGGGCGCTGCTTCAGGCGGCAGTCAACGCGATCGCCTCGCAGGTCCCGACGTCGCTCATCGTGGACGCCAACAACGACGGCTACGTGGACAACGTCGTGTTCGTGGTCAGCGGCGCGGTCGTGAGCAACTCCGACTGGGGCACCCTGCTGTGGCCGCACCGCTGGGCCATCGACGACCAGCAGTACCCGGCGAGGATCAACGGCAAGCTGGTCGGGGACTACAACCTTCAACTCGACGGCAACATCCAGGTGGGCGTGCTGTGCCATGAGATGACGCACACGCTGGGGGCGCCGGATCTCTATCACTACACCGACTGCTCTTCGGAGCCCAGCCGGAACCCGGTCGGCCAGTGGGATCTCATGGGGTTCGACATGGATCCGCCGCAGCACACGACCGCCTTCCTGAAATGGCGCTACCTCGGGTTCCTCAACACGATCCCGCTCATCTCCTCCTCCGGGAACTACACACTGAATCCGCTCACGTCCCAGGCGAACAACTGCTACCGGATCGCTTCACCCAACTCCACGGCCGAGTACTTCGTGCTCGAGTACCGCAAGCGGACGTTTCCGTTCGAGAACTCCGTGCCGGGATCGGGTCTCCTGGTCTACCGGATCAACACGGCCGCGGACGGGCAGGGCGACCGGTGCGGGCCGCCCGACGAGATTTACGTGTACCGGCCGGACAGCACGCCCGCGAACGACGGCGCCCTCAAGCAGGCGTTCCTCGCGCCCAACACGGTCCCCCCGCGCCCGGCGATCAACGACACGACGAATCCGGCCTCGCTGCTCTCGGACGGCTTCCCCGGAGGGCTCTCGATCTCGAGCATCGGCACGCCCGGGGACACCGTCTCGTTCCACGTGGAGATCCAGTCCCCGTGCAGCCAGCCGGGCGCGTTCACGCTTGCGTCGCCGTCCAACGGGGCCAACCTGCCGGGCACGACCTCCGCCACGCTCGCCTGGAACGCCTCGGCCGGCGCCACCTCGTACGACGTCTACTTCGGCACCGATCAGGACCCGGCGCTGCTCGGCACCCAGACCGGGACCAGCGTGTCTGTGAGCGTTACCAGCGACACGACCTACTTCTGGAGGGTGGCGGCCAAGAACGCCTGTGCCCAGGTGTGGGCGCCCGCGTCGGGAACGTGGGCTTTCAGCGTCGGGACCTCCGGCGGCATCACGATCCTGTCCGACGATTTCGAGGGCAACCTGTCGAAGTGGCAGCTCGCGAGGACCGCCGGCGCGAGCGCCACTGCGTGGGGGATCGTGAGCTGCAAGAAGAAGGACGGCAACGGCGCGGCGTGGTGCGCGGCCGGTGGCTCGGCGCCCCAGCCGGTGTGCACGCAGTACGCCCCCGACCAGGGAACGTTCATGATTGCGGGGCCGTTCTCGCTCGTCGACGCGACCGAGGGTTCGTGGGACTTCGACCTCTGGGCAGACATCGACGACGGCGGGAATCCGAACGAGCCGCCCGACGTGGTCTACTGGATGTGGTCGCTCGACGGCAGGAGCTACTACGGCAGCGGCGCCTCGGGCACCACCTCGGACTGGGAGCACGTGTCGCTCGCGATGAGCGACATGAAGATGGAGAACGGGACCCCGATCCTCGGGCAGCCGAAGGTCTGGTTTGCATTCCTGTTCCTGTCGGACCCGACAACCCAGAAGGAAGGCGCCTACGTCGACAACGTCGCGATCAAGAAGGTGATCGGCCAGCCGGGCCCCCCGCCGGCGCGAGTGCGGCGGCACCTGCCCAGGCGGTAGCGACCCCGTCAGGCGCCGTCCGCCGAAGCTCCAGCCGGACAACAAGTTTCGTGCCGAATGGGCGCTTCAGCCACGTGGGTCCGGGCGGCGTCCCGAGCTGCCCGAAAGGCTTTTAGTTGAGATTCTTTTATGTCTGTTAGCAGTTTTTTGAGTCCAAATGGGCACCGTGACCTACAATTGATATGGAAGTCTCAGACGAGAAAGACGCCTGCGGGTTTGAGGAGGGATCATGATCGACCGCCGTCCCCGGAAGCACCATTGTCTCTGGCCTTTAGTACTCGCCGTGCTCCTGCTTTCGGCGCCCTTCGCACAGGGGGCCTTCCTGCGAAACGTGCCGCAGACGGTGATCCAGCCGGACGGCACCGAGCTGCAGCTTTTCGCAACCGGCGACGAGTACTACAACTGGCTGCACGACGCCGACGGGTACGTCATCGTGCGTAACCCGTCAAACGGCTGGCTCGTGTACGCGGCGAAGGTGGACGGCCGGCTCAAACCCACAGAGCTCGTCGTCGCGAAGTCGGACCCTGCCGCCGCCGGGCTCGAGAAGGGTCTCAAGCCCGATCGCCGGTTCATCCCGGAACCGAGGACACTCTTCCCCGAGCCGATGATGGCTCGAGCGCTGAGCACACCGGGAGTCCCGACCTTCAGCTCGATCAACAACATCATCGTGTTCATCCGTTTCGCCGACGAGAGCGAGTTCAACGCACCCATCGCCAACTACGACGCTGCTTTCAACTCCGCCGCCGGCGGCGTCAGCTCGCTGCGCAACTACTTCCGCGAGGCGTCCTACCAGCAGCTCACGGTCGCCAGCACGTTCTATCCGGCGCCGTCCGGCGGCTACGTGGTCTCGTACACGGATTCGCAGCCCCGAGCGTACTACAAGCCGTACGACGCCACCACGAACCCAACCGGGTACGACAAGAACTCCGACGCCGACCGCGCGCAGCGCGAGCACACACTTCTCGGCAACGCGATCAACGCCGTGGCGTCGCAGATCCCAAGCTCGCTCAACGTGGACACCAATGGCGACGGCTACGTGGACAACGTCTGCTTCATCGTCTACGGCAGTGCGGTCCAGGCCGACTGGGGCAACCTCCTGTGGCCGCACCGCTGGTTCATGAGCTCCGACGTCGCGGTGAACGCGTACATCAACGGCAAGCTCGTGGACGCCTACAACCTGCAGCTGAACGACAACCTCGGCGTCGGCGTGCTGTGCCACGAGATGACCCACACACTGGGCGCGCCGGACCTCTACCACTACACCGAGTCGGCCCAGGACCTCGCGCCCGTGTGGAAGTGGGACATCATGGAGGTCGACTCGAACCCACCGGAGCACATGGGCGCGTACATGAAGTACCGGTACCTGGGGTGGGTCCCGTCGATTCCCCAGATAACGACCTCCGGGACCTACACGCTCCAGCCCCTGACCTCGGCGACGAACAACTGCTACAGGATCGCGTCTCCCAACTCGGCAACCGAGTACTTCATGGTGGAGTACCGACGGAAGACGGGGACGTTCGAGTCTTCGGTGCCCGGCTCGGGGCTGCTGGCTTACCGGATCAACACGACGGTCAACGACGGGTCCGGCAACCGCAACGGTCCCCCCGACGAGGTCTACATCTACAGGCCCGGTGGGTCCCCGACGACCAACGGTGACCCGAGCAACGCCCACCTGGGGATCGATGTCCTGCGCCCGACCATCAACGACGCAACCGATCCCACCCCTTCCCTTTCCGACGGCAGCCCGGGTGGGCTTTCGATCTCCAACATCGGCTCCGCGGGGGGCACGATCTCGTTCACGGTGACGATCGGCGGCGGCGGCGGGAGCACGACAACGGTCTTCTCGGACAACTTCGAGGGTGCGTTTCCCGGTAACTGGCAGCTCTGGAGGAGCTCCAGCTCGGCAACCACCGAGTGGGGCAGGGTCACCTGCAAGAGCAGCGGAGGCAGCGGGTCCGCCTGGTGCGCGGCGGGCGGCTTATCGCCCCAGTCCGCGTGCGGCCAGTACGTGGGGAACATGAACACCTGGATGATCTACGGTCCGTTCTCGCTCGCAGACGCAACCGAGGCGTCTGCCGAGTTCGACGCCTGGTACGACACCGAGGTCTACAACCAATCCGTCCCGGAGGGCGACCAGCTCGAGTGGTTCATCTCCACCGACGGAACGAACTTCTCCGGCTACTACACCTCGGGCAACAGCAACGGGTGGGCCCACAAGGTCTTCAACTTCAAGGACGTCACCAGCATCACAGCGGTCGGTAGCGCCAACGTCTGGTTCGCGTTCGTCTTCAAGTCCGACCCGTACGTCCAGGGCGGGGGCGCCTACGTGGACAACCTCGTCATCAAGAAGACCGTTGCGGGCTCGTGCACCTACTCGATCCTGCCAACAACGCAGTCGTTCTCGAACGCAAGTGGGACCGGCACGGTAAGCGTGACCGCCGGAAGCGGGTGCTCGTGGACCGCGGCAAGCAACGTGAGCTGGATCTCGGTCACGAGCGGGGCAAGCGGCAGCGGGAACGGGACGGTCGGCTACTCGGTGCAGGCCAATGCGGGCGCGGCGCGCTCGGGCACCCTCACGATCGCAGGCCACACGTTGACGGTCAGCCAGGGAGGGGCGAGCTGCACCTACTCGATAAACCCGACGAGCGGGACCTCGGCGGCGGGCGGCGGGACCGGGAGCTTCAACGTCAGCGCCGGCGCGGGCTGCGCGTGGACGGCCAGCAGCGACTCGAGCTGGCTGCGGGTCACCTCCGGTGCCTCGGGAAGCGCCAACGGGACCGTCTCGTACAGCGTGGACGCAAACGGCGGCGCGGCCCGGGCCGGCCACATCACCGTGCAGGGCCAGACGTTCACGCTCAACCAGTCCGGCACGAGCGTCAGCCTGCCCTACTCCCACTGGATCGCCGCCGCGAGCCACGTGGACGGGGCCGGCAGTTCCCACTGGCGCAGCGACGTCGCGGTGCTCAACCGCTCCGCCTCGCAGGCAACGGTCGAGTACCGTCTGTACACGCCCGCCGGGGTGAGGACCCAGCAGGTCGCGCTCGGGGGCAACGCACAGGACTTCCGCAAGGACATCGCGGACTGGCTCGGGTACACGACCGGCTCGGGACCGCTGGAGGTGCGGTCCAGCCAGGACGTCTTCGTGATGGGCAGAACCTACAACCAGGTGGATGCGACGCACTCCTTCGGCCAGAACTACGACGGGCAGGACCCGGGCACCAGCCTGCTGTCGGCCGGGCAGTCGGCGTGGCTGCCGCTGCTCGCCCAGAACCCGAGCTTTCGGTGCAACATCGCGATCACCAACACGGGCGCCACCACTGCAAACGTGACGCTCGCGCTCTACGACGGCAACGGCAACCTGCTGTGGAGCGGGAACAACGAGTCGAGCGCCATCGCCTCGGGAGGGTTCTTCCAATATCAGACACCGTTCCAGAAGTACGCCGGGAGGAATGATCTCGAGCAGGCCTATGCGAAGGTCACGGTCAACTCCGGTTCAGGCATCATTGTTTGGGCGTCAGTGGTCGACAACGCCACGGGCGACCCGACGACGATCTTCATGAAGCGATAACCCGGCGGCGATGCCGGAAGACCGAGAGGCGGGCCCGGGAAACCGGGCCCGTACTTCATTCTTGCCGGCGCCACGGGTGGCGGGTGCTGTTCTGTTTTTCCACTCCGTGGGGATTTTCTTTGCCAAGCGGGTGCGCGGCTGCTCGTCGCTTGCTCGCCCCCGCTCGCTACGCTCCGAGACTCCCTCGACCGCGACCCAGCAGCGCAGTCCAGGCCGGGGCCCCTCGGTGTCCGCAAGAGGCCGCGTCCCCGATACCCCGTTCTGGTCCGCAAGCTGGGTCCCCGCGTTCTCAGGAGAAATGGCCGCTGGCACCCGCCAGGCGATTGAACCCCCCACCCTTCGGCTAGAGACACTGAAACCGAAACCGAGTGTTCGGTGCCGGGAACTCTTGAGCGTCTTATTCGAGAACGGGGGTGGGGGTGAGATCCGCCCCGCGGGCGGCAGGAGCCATCGCGCCGGAGCGTGCGGGTCCCGAGCGGCCAGGCCGGCGGGCGGATACGCTGGCCCCGACCGATTGTCTTGCGCGAGGGAGGGGAACAGCGAGGGTTCGCACGCCGGGCTGTGTCCCGCCGCAGGCGGGATCGCACGCGGAGGCGGGTCGGAGGGCTGGGCTCGATGCCCAGCCCGAGCGATCGCTCCCAGCCCGCGGGGCAAAAGGAAACTCAGAGCTGGATCTGCGTGCCGAGCTCCAGCACGCGGTTGGGCGGGATCGAGAAGAACGCGGTCGCCGATTGCGCGTTGCGGGAAAGGAACGCGAACAGGGACTTGCGCCATCGCCACATCTTCACGTTCCCGGTGGTGAGGAGGGTTTCTCTGCCCAGGTAGAAGCTGCTCTCCTGCGGGCTGGCCCGGAGGCCGCTCGCCTGGGCAAGGCGAAGGATCTCCGAAACGTTGGGGGTCTGCATGAACCCGTAGTGGCTGACGACCTTGAAGAACCCGCTTCCCAGGTCGCGGACGTCCACCTTGTCGCCCTGCGGCACGAACGGCACCGCCTCGGTGCGCACCGAGAGCAAGAGGACCTTTTCGTGCAAAACCTTGTTGTGCTTGTAGTGGTGCAGCAGGACGACCGGCGTGACCCCCGGGTCGGAGGTCATGAACACGGCCGTCCCGGGCACACGGAGAGGCCGTTGTGTAGGCAGCTCCTGCATGAAGAGCTCGATCGGGTAGGACGCACTACGGAGCTTCGCGGCGAGCTCGATCCGGCCCCGCTTCCAGGTGGTCATCACGGTAAAAATCACTCCCCCCACCACAAGCGGGAACCACCCTCCGTGGCGGATCTTGGTGAGGTTGGCGACCAGGAACGAGAGATCCACCGCCAGGAAGAAGCAGGTTACAACGCCGGCGCGCCACGGGCTCCAGCCCCAGCGCTCGCGGGCGACCGCGTAGAGCAGCACCGAGGTCGTGGCCATCGTGCCGACCACCGCGATCCCGTACGCCGCGGCGAGGTTCGTGGACTTCTGAAACGCCAGCACAAGCCCGAGACAGGCGACCATCAGGGCGGCGTTGATCTCGGGGACGTAGATCTGCCCCCGGGCCTTGTCGGAAGTGTGCACGATCGTGAGGCGGGGCGAGTACCCCAGCTGCACCGCCTGCTGGGCGAGGGAGAACGCTCCCGAGATCAGGGACTGGGAGGCGATGACCGCCGCCGCCGTGGCCAGCGCCACCAGCGGGTACACGAGGTCGGGCGGCGCAAGCAGGAAGAACGGGTTATCGCCCGCCCCCTCGCCCCGGGCGAGGAGCAGCGCTCCCTGGCCGAAGTAGTTCAGCAGCAGCGCCGGGAACACGACGACGTACCAGGCCACCCGGATCGGCGTGCGCCCGAAGTGCCCCATGTCGGCGTAGAGCGCCTCGGCCCCGGTGATGCACAGCACCACCGCGCCCAAGATCAGGAATCCGCCCCAGTGGTGTTCGGCCATGAACCGCAGCGCCCAGATCGGGTTGAGCGCCTCCAGGACCCGAGGCTCGCGCAAGATCCACGGCACTCCGAGGGCGGCAATGGCGACGAACCAGATAAGCATGATCGGCCCGAACATCGCGCCGATCCTCCCGGTGCCTCTCTTCTGCAGCGCGAACAGCGCGACCAGAATAGCCAGGGCGATCGGCACCACGAACGGCCGGAACACCGGGGTCGCGATCTGCAGGCCCTCGACCGCGCCAAGGACCGTGATCGCGGGCGTGATCATGCCGTCCGCCCAGAGAAGCGCGGCGCCCACGAGGCCCAGCACGATGAGGCCGAACTTGCGCCGTCGATCCGGACCGTTGCCGTGAGGCATCACCAGCGCGAGCAGCGCCAGGATCCCGCCGTCGCCCCGGTTGTCGGCGCGCATCACGAAGGTGAGGTACTTGACCACCACCACGAGGGTGAGCGCCCAGAAGACCAGGGAGAGAACTCCAAGTGTGTTGGAGACGGTCGGCTTGATCCCGTGGATCGGGTTGAAGCACTCCCGGATCGCGTACAGGGGCGAGGTGCCGATGTCGCCGTAGACCACGCCGAGCGCGCCCACGGCAAGGCGCGCGAGGTCCCGCGCGGAGGTGATCCTGGGGGCATCGCCGTGGCTGTTTGCCGGGTGAGGGGTGGGGGTGGTCATCGGTGTGCAGGGGGAAGACTACCATCCCTGACGCCCCGGGTGCCTGGCGGCGCGGGGTCGAGCGCCAGCCAGTCGAGTGCAAAACCCAACGTACGGGGGTCCTGGCTCCTGGGATCGGCCTCCTTCGGGACGTCCAGGTGGCTCGTGGTCAGCACAAGGCCCTGGGGAGGCTCGTGCAGGCACGAGGCCGGCACGCGGAGAGAAAAGACCGCGGGGAACTGGTTCAGCGCCAGGGCGAGGATGAGCAAGGTCTGGGCGCCGCGCCGTTGCACCGGGGGAGTATAGGAGGCTCGCGGATCTGGGCGCGTGAAGGGTGAAGCCCAAGGCCTTGCGCCCACATCGAAACCGTCGCTAGCCGCGAACCCTTTCCCGCACGGTGTTTTGGGGCAAGTGGCGCTGTATACTTTCGCCTGATGGCAACGGTGCGCGCGCACGATTCGGCTCTCCTCGCGGTGGTTGCCCAAAGAGGGTGGAAGCTCGGGAGCCTCGCGAAGAAAGCCAGGGAGCACCCGCCGGCGGAGCTCGACACGGCTTTGCGCCTCGCCCTGGAGCTGGCGGGCGAGCCGTACGAGGGGAAGGTCGCGAGGTGGCACGAGCCGCTCTTCACCGAGGCGCGCCGTCGCCTGTACCCGGACACGTTCCCCGAGCCGACACCCGAGGTCGCAAAGGTGTCGGAGTTCTTCTTCCCGCTCGCGCAGGCGGTCCTCGCCGAGCAGGCGGCGGGGGAGGGGAGCGGGATCATCCAGCGGCTCCCGTTCGTCCCCCTGACGGAGGAGGAGATCGCGCGCTGGCCGTCGGGCGAGGAGTACCGCCGGATGCTGCGGCACGTCGAGGACGATGCCCTGGTGGTAAGCCTCGCAATGGCCCAGGAGTGGGAAGGGCTGACCATCTACGAGCACGTGCTGGGCGTGACGGGGCTTTCCCGCTGGATCGGCCGGCAGCTGTCCAAGGTGATCCCCGTGGACCTCCCGCTGGTCCACGGCGCGGCGATCGGGCACGACATCGGCAAGTTCGGCTGCGTGGGCGACGAGGTCAAGCGCATCCCGCGCCTGCACTACTACTACACGCACACCTGGTACCAGGACCGCAACCTGCTCGGCCTCGGCCACATCGCGACCAACCACTCGGTCTGGGACCTGGAGCTCGTGCGCCTGCCCGTGGAGACGCTGCTGCTGATCTACGCGGACTTCCGGGTCAAGGAGGCTTTAGGGCCGGACGGCCAAAAGGGGATGCGCATCATCTCCCTCCGTGAGTCGTTCGACACGATCCGGGACAAGCTCGAGAATCTCGACAAGGAGAAGGTCAAGCGGTACCGGGGGGTCTACCGCAAGCTGCGGGACCTCGAAGAGTACCTGCAGTTCCTGGGCGTCCACCTCGACCCTCCGGGCTTCGAGGGCGAGGAGCCGCAGCGGCCGCACGTGCCGAAGGAGCTCGACATTCTGGCGGTGCTCGCCGGTAGGGAGCGCCCTGACGCGGTTGCGTTGGCCGCCGGGCGCAACATCAACACCCTGCGGCGCCTGCTGGTGACCGCCCACAACCTCGGCGTGATGGAACGGTTGCGCGACCTGCCCGCGCTAAGGGCGATGCTCGAGGAGGCGCGCTCCTTCGAAAGCTGGCGTGGGCTGCGCACGTACCTGGCGATCCTCGGCGAGTACGCCCCAGCCCTCTCGCGGGAGCAGAAAGCGCTTGCCCTCGACTTCTTCATCGAGCTTCTCGGGCACCGTGACGACGACATCCGCTACCACGCGGCCAACCGCATCGGCGACCTGCTCGCCGGCAGCGAGGACTTCTGGCGCAAGGACCTTCCCGAGGGCGTGGTGCTTCGCCCCGAGCGCACGGTCCTGGACGAGGTTTCGCGTGTCCTCGCGCTCCTCGACCGCGCAAGGCCCGAGGCCGAGGAGGACATGGGGCCGACGGAGCGGGTGCTGTACGCGGTGCCGATCATCGTGCGCCGGCTCCTGCGCCATGCCGAACCGGAGCTGAGGCGGCGGGCCTGGGATCTGGTCATCGAGAACTACAGCCACCGCCTGCAGGACCGGCGGCCGCTGGTCGGGCTGTACGTGTGCGAGACGTTGGAGGTCAGCCTTGAGTGGATCGCTCCGGAGCAGCGTCCGTCACTGTTCAAGTTTGCAGAGGCCTGGTCGGAACATCCCGTGTCGGCGACCCGGCTGATGGCGTGGCGGCTGCTGCTGGGGCTCGCAAAGGAGTCGAAGGCGAACCCCGATCTGATGCTCCGGGTGAGGGATCGGGTGGAAACCCTGGCGGAGCGAAGCGGTGGCCAGTTCTCGGTGGCCGAGCTTTTCCTGCTGCAGGAGATAGCCACAGCCTGCGACCTCGCGGCGCTCGCCGAGCAGTTCCGCCGGCAGCGGGCGCACAGGCAGGACCCGGTGCGCGAGGTGCTGCTGCGCAACCTGAAGAGCCGCATCGACTGGGTGGAGAAGAAGGTCAACTGCGATTACCTCACCGCTTCCGCCTACCTCCGCCACGAGGAGGGCCGCGACCCTGGCTCGTACTTCGCGAACGAGGTGGTTTCGCACTTCGCGAACCTGCTCAAGGTGAGCCGCGTCGAGGGCACGCGGTTCCATGCCGGGCGCTGCCTGCTCCGCCTGCTCCCGCTCCTGACGGTACCGCAGCGAAACGACCTGATGGTCGAACTGCTGTGCTCCCTTGAGCTCGACCTCGAGGCGATCGCGCGTTATATCCCACGCTTCCTGGGCTCGGTGCTGGCGAGCCTTCCCGACCAGGAGTTCCTCGAGGCGCTCGACGACATCGAGGGCAACATACGGCGGGGCAATGAGGCGCTGCAACGCCTCCTCGTTCAGACGGTCGGCTGGATCCTGCTCTCCCTTCAGGTGGAGCGCCTGCGGGGCGATGTCCTTCGGCGCCTGGCCGGAATGCTGCTCGGGTCTCTCGCCGAGTCGCGCTCCTCGACCGCGATCGAGGGCTTCGCCGAGATGGCGATGGTGCTCGAGCGGCTGGCGCGGCAGGGGAAGGACGACGGCAGACTGCGGGCCTTCCTCACCCTGGCAACGAAGAAGTTCTTTTCGCTCGTCACCCACCGCCCCGGGGACCGGGTGCGCTTCTTCCTGGTGGCCTCGGCACTCAACCACCTCGATCGCGCGGTGGCGACCCTCCACCCGCCGCCACACTTCCCCGAACACCCCTCGGTTGCGTTCATCCCGGGGACCTACGACCCCTTCACGGTTGCCCACCAGGCGGTCGTCGCCAAGGCGCTGGAGAACGCTGCCGAGGCTGTGGTCCAGATGGACGACTATTCCTGGCGCAAGCACGCCCTTCCGCGGCAACTCCGCGAGGAGCTCGCCTGGATGGGGCTTGCCGCGGTTCCGGAGGCGTTCCTCGCGCCGTTCAGGCCACCGGTCAACCTTGCGAGCGCCGCTGGCTTGAAGCACCTGCGGCACTCGTTCGGTTCGCGGCGGCTCGTCCTTGTGGTGGGCTCGGATGTCCTGGTCGGGGCCAGCGCCTACGCCGACCCGAGCAGCGGGATCTTCGACATTCCCCACTTGCTGGTGATACGGGACGCCGACAAACCCGAGGACTTGCCCGAGCGGATCGAGAACTTCCGTAACGGGGTCGCGGTGGTGCCCGCTCCATCGCGCGTGCGGACGGTCTCGTCCACATCGGTGCGGGCAGCGCTCGATCGTCACGAGGAACTGGAGGTGCTCTGCCATCCGCTGGTTGCGCGGACGCTGCTGGAGCGACGGTTGTACGTGAACTACCCGGCCCAGAAACAGCCGGTCGGCGCTCCCGGTGACCGGATCCTGATCAGCCACGGGAACGTGAGCCTGCCGGCAGGCCTGCGCGCCGTGGCCGAGGTCGCGGGCCACCGCACAGGGCAGAGGCCGGCAAAGGGGAGCACGGTGTTCGTGCTGGCCACGGGCGACGACGATCAGCGGCCCCTGGCCGCGCTGGCCTGGCGCAAAGTCTCCGCGGCTGCGCTACCGGTGGTCGTGGACAGGGAGAGCTTCGCCCTCGCCGGCGACGGCCGGTTGGTGGGGCAGGGCGCGCTCGTGGAGACGGTGGCCACGGCCCCCGGTGACGTATCCCTGCAGCGGCTCTTCTCGGAGGCGCTCGCGCGCTGGCTCGACGCGGGCCTGCTATTCGGCCTGGTCCCGCTGCCCGCCCGGGGTACTGGTCAGCTCGCGGAGGCGCTCCGGCAGCTCGGCGCGGCGGTGCCGGCGCAGCACGGGCAAGCTGCCCAGGCGCTGGCCGTTCTGCGCCTGACCAACCCGCTGGTGTTCGTCTGGGACGTGGAGAGCGTGCTGCAGCCGCCCTATGCCGTGGCGCCCGCAGTGCGGGAGGCGCTGGCGGAGAGCCGCCGCGCGATCGCGGGGTTCTTCGCCGGTCTGTCCCCCGGCAACGCGCTGCTTCATCTGCACGAGGAGGAGCTCAAGCGCCGGGTCGCGGAGTGGGCGAGGGAGCGGCTGGCCGACGAGCCGGCCCGGCGCCGCTGGGTCGTGCTGGGGCTCGGGCGGCAGTTCTCCCGCGACATCGTGGGCCGCTCTCCAACCCTCGCCATCGACCTCGAGCGTTTCCTCACCTGGCAGGGCTACGAGGGCGGCACCCACCCGCTCGTGGGCAGCCCTGCGCTCGAGCTCCAGGTGGCGGTGGCAAGGGAGCTCGGGCGCAACGCCCTGCTCCTCGTGCCTTTCCTGGACAGCCCGGAGATGGTCGTGCAGGTGGTTGAGGCGGCCAGAGCGGTGGGGCTGGAGGTCCGTGAGGTGCTCGTTGGCGTGACGAGCGCCTCCGCACGTGCAACCCTGGAGCTGCGCGGGATCACGCATCGCTGCGGCGCTGTCATCCCCGGCTGGCAGGGCGTGCTGCGCGAGAGCGTGCTTGCACCGTACGTGGGCGGTTGGAGCATCGTCGGACGGGAACCGCTGGAGACCGGGTCGCTGCTGCCCTCGCTGCCCGACTGCCTCCCGTACCATTTCCCGCACCACCTGGGTCTCGACGACGTCGCAGCGCTCGACTTCTCCCGCCTTGCGCTCGAGCACACGCACAAGCTGCTGCTGGCGATCGAGGAGACGTTCCGCGAGACCGAGGGCCGCCTGCTCTCCGTGCGGGACCTTGGCGCGGTCGTGCGGACTCCGCGGTGCCCGCCGCTGCCCAGGGGTTTCGTGCCGCCCAGGGAGCGCTTCCCCAGTGAGCTGGTGGCAGAGGACATCGAGGCGCTCGCCAGGTTGCACCCGGCCACCCATGCGGCGCACGAGGAGAGGTGGGGAAGGCCGTGAGAACCTTCGGGAACGGCCGCGCCGCGCTCGTCGCTGACGCCGTCACGGCCGAGAAACTCGGCTGGGGCCCGCGACGACGCTCCCGCCCGGATCCCGAGATCCTGTTGCGGCCGCGCGACGGCGACCCGCGGTGCGAGCCGTGGATCGCCCCCGACTGGCACGACCCCTCGAAGGGCCTGGAGAGCGTGCGTCGGAAGTCACGAAGGCGGCACTGGAGCTACCTGCCGAATGCTCGGGGAGTGCTGCGGTACCTGGAGAAGCTTGCCGAGCCGCCAGGCAATGGAAAAGGGTGGTGCGTTGCCGTTGCCGGCCTCGGCAGGGTCGGTGGTGTCGCGGCCACCGCGCTCGCAACCACGCCGAGCCGAGCCTCGGGGATCCGCGAGCTGCTGATCTCCGACGTGGACGCGGCCAACCAGGAGCGCTGGCTGCTGGAGCTTGGGTCGATCGCCACGTGGCGAGGCGAGGATGTCCTCCCACACGTCGTCCCCACGACCCTTTCGCAGGGCTTCGACCGCTGCGACGTGTTCCTGTTCGCCGCCAGCGACAGTGTGCCACCCGTAGGTACGCGGGGCGATGTGCGGGGGGTGCAGTTCGGGCCCAACCGCACGATCCTGAGGGCGTTGCTGGAGCAGGCGCGGGCAGCGACCTACACGGGGCTTTTCCTGATCGTATCGGACCCGGTCGAGCGGCTGGCACAGGCGGCGTTCCACGACAGCAATCAGGATGCCTCCGGCGCCTTCACCGGCGACGGGCTTGCACCCGAGAGGATTGCGGGCCTCGGCCTCGGGGTCATGTGGGGGCGCGCCCTGGCCTGCGCTCGCCGGGAGCGGTGGGATCGGACCGTGGCGCGTTTCGGCGGCCTGTACGGCCCGCACGGTGCCGAGGTGGTGGCGTTCGACGACATCCGCAAGCCGGACACAGCCCGCTCCGACTCCCTGAGTGCGGCGGCCCGCGAGGGCAACCTCAGGATCCGCGACCTCGGGCACCTCCCGTACGTGGGACCCGGGGTGTCCTCGGTCGGGCTCACCCTGCCGCCTCTGCTCGCGGGCAAGGAGATGCTGGCGAGCGTGCTGATCGACGGGATCTACTTCGGTGCCCCGGCGCGCCTCGACTGGGGGATGTACCCGACCGCGCGACCCATGGCTCCAAAGGTGTGGAAGACGCTGCTCGAACTTCACGGGCGGCTGCAGGCGGAGGCGTGCGCCCTCGACCTGGTCTGGCACCACGGCTGAAACCGAGCCGGCGGGATCTCCCTTCCAGGCTCCACACAGCGCCCGTCCCGCCCCGACTCGGCAACCCGCGCGTGCTCGAGGCCTCGAAGTTGATGTCGCGTCTACGTCCTCAGGATCGCCTCGGCTTCGACCTTGTCTACGTCCATCACGTAGGTGATGCCCGAGATGTCGGCAGCCTCCCTGGTGAGGGCGGAGATATCGTTGCGGCTGATGTGCGCGCACGAAAACTTCCGGCTTCCCGCCATCAGCTGCCTCAGCCCCTGCGCCAGGCGCTCGTAGTAGGTGAACAGCCCCAACGCCCCCGTCGGGATCTTGTCGAACTCCTGGTCCCCCATCTCCTTGCGGAGCTCGCTCGCGGTCACGAAGATCTCGTCCTTCGTGGAGCCGAAGCGCTCGATGTACACGGGGACCTGTCCCTCTTCGATGGTCCGGCCGATGGTCTTGCCGACCATAGCGGCGGCAATCGGCCCCCGCGCCATGCCCACAAGCTTGACGAACGGCGCACCGATGGCCAGGCCCTTGAAGATCAGGTCCTCGAAGGTGAAGCCACCGGCAACGGCGATGGCGGGCAGGGGCTCGCCTCGGTCGGCCAGTTGCTTGGCGTAGGAGTAGGTCAGTGAGTGCAGCTCGACCGGGGGCATGCCCCACTCGTTCATCATCCGCCAGGGGCTCATGCCGGTGCCGCCACCCGCGCCGTCCACGGTGAGCAGGTCGATCTTGTACTTGGAGGCCCACTTCACCGCGCGGGCGAGGTCGACTGGCCGGTATGCGCCGGTCTTCAGGAAGACGTACTTGGCGCCCGCCTTGCGCAACTCCTGGACGCGCTGGGCGAACCCTTCCTCCGTCACCATCCCGACCCGGGAGTGGCGCTCGAACTCCTTGAACGCCCCTCGCTTGAACGCCTGGATAACGAACTCATCGGTGGGGTTGGGCAGCACGATGTAGCCCCGCTTGTGCAGCAACTGGGCCTTGGCGAGGTCCCGGACCTTGACCTCGCCTCCGATGTCCTTCGCGCCCTGCCCCCACTTCAGCTCGACCACCTCGACCCCGAGCTTGTTGATGGCGTACTCCTGCACCCCCAGGCGGGTGTCCTCGATGTTGGACTGGACGACGATCGCTCCGTAGCCTTCGTGCTGGTGGTCCTTGTAGAGCTTGACGCGGTTCTTGAGGTCGACGGTGTCGACCACCTTGCCGTCCTTGATCGTGGCCTCCGCGTCCATACCGACGACGTTTTCGCCAATCGTGAGGCCGCACCCGGCGAGCGCAGAGCCGATAGCGATCCCCTCCCAGTTGTTCTTCGCGATGTTGGTCGAGCCGATCCCCGGGATGATCCAGGGGTACCGGAACTTTATCTTCTGGTCATGGCCAAAACGCACCTCGAGGTTGACCGAGGGGAAGATGGCCTTGTCGGAGTCCTCCGCGATGCCGTGGGCGCCCACTGCGGTTCCCATGATGTTGAAGTGGGAATAGTCCACGGGGTAGACCTTTTCCGCCGCCGTGGTGATGACGCCGAACGGCTGTGGGTAGATCACCTCATGCCCGCGGTAGGCCGACTTGCCGATCTCGCACATGCCGATGCAGCCGTCCACGCAGGTGACGCACATCCCGGAGGCTGGGACGATCGAGCCTTCGGTGCGGTTCTTGGTCAGTGTTGCGGCCGATGTGTTAACGCGTGACAGGGACATTGTGTCCTCCTTGTGGTCCTTTATCCTTTGGTCTCACAGGCCACGCAGGGCCTCATGTAGCAGAGCATGTCGTCGAAGCCGTCCTTCTCGAGGCACGGGGGCGAGAGGTTGGCACACCCGCCGCAGATTGCCTTGTCGGGTTCCGTGTAGGTGCAACGAAGCTGACACGCGGGGCAGACGTAGATGCAACCGCCGCACAGGCGGCAAACCTCCGACTTGATGTCGAACGGCGTCGTGATGCGCCGGTGCTCGCCGCGACCGGAGAACCCGATGGCCCCCGCCACCATCTGCTCCTTGCACATGCGCACGCACAGGCCGCACAGGATGCAGTCCTCGTGCTCCTGCTTGAAGCGCTGCTGGCGCACCTCGTGGGCGGAGGCGAGGTCCTGGATCACCTTGGACTGCGGGCAGGAAGCCAGCAGCAGCTCGAGCACCATCTTGCGCGCCCGGACGACCCGGCTGGAGGCGGTACGCACCACGAGGCCCTCCTCGGCCGGGTAAGTGCAGGAGGACACGAGCTTGGCCTTGGCTCCCTCGCCGACCTCCACCACGCAGAGGCGGCAGGCACCGTAGGGCGTCAAGCCTTCCATGTGGCACAGGGTCGGGATGGGGAAGCCGAGGAACTGGGCGGCCTCGAGCAGGGTCGTGCCGTCCTCGACGGTTGTGGGCAGGCCGTTGATCTTGATGCTGATCATGAGGCACCTCCGACCTGGACCGTGCTCGTCTCTTCGTCCTTCGCCGGCTGCGTGAAGGCCAGGTCGCACCGCAGGCAGCGCATCGCCTCGCGGGTTGCGTCCTCGAAGGCCAGCGTCATCTCCACCTCGGTGAAGGAGCGTCGTCGCATCTGGATAGGCGCCGTCGGCGGCTGCGCCCGATCGCTCGGAGCAATCTCCTCGGCATGCCGCGGCGGCGGCTCGATGTACTCCTTGGGCAGCCGGACCTCCGCAGGTTGGACCAGCGGCTCCGCGCTGAGGTAGCGGTCGATCATCACCGCCGCCTTCTTGCCGGCGGCGATTGCGTCCACCACGGTGTTGGGTCCAGTTACCACGTCGCCGCCTGCAAACACTCCGGGCCGGTTGGTCGTGAGCGTTTCGGGCTCGATCCGAACCGTTCCGCTCGGCGTCGTGTCCACCCGGTTGGCGCCGGCGACCGAAACGCAGTCGGTGTCCGAGCCTTCGCTTATCGCGACGATGAGCGTGTCGAGGGGAGCGGGGAATTCACTGCGCCGGATGGGGATCGGCTTGCGGCGGCCGCTCGCGTCGACCTCCCCGAGGCGGTTCCGAATAAGCTCGATGCCGGTGAGCTTGCCGTTCTTGGCGACGATCTTGGAGGGCGCGGTGAGGATCTCGAGCCTGACCCCCTCCTTGACCGCCGCCTCCACCTCCTCGGCGAAAGCCGGCATCTCGTCTTGCGTGCGGCGGTAGAAGATCGTCACGCTCTTGACGTTCTTCTGCCGCAGCGCGGTGCGCGCGGCATCAACCGCGGAGTTGCCGCCACCCACGACCCCGACGCGACCCCTGGCCATCTCCTCACCCCGCTGGTTGGAAGCCTTCAGGAAGGTGATGGACGGGATCACACCCTGGGCATCCTCGCCGTCGAGTCCCAGGCGCAGGCTCTTGTGGGCGCCGAGGGCGACGAAGATCGCCTTGAAACCCTCCGCGAACAAGCTGTCGAGAGTGACGTCGCGTCCCAGCGCGGTGTTGCAGCGCAGCGAGACGTTCTCGTCAAGCACGGCGGCAACCTCCTTCTGCAGGACCTCGCGCGGCAGGCGGTAGCCGGGAATCGCCGCGAAGAGCATGCCGCCCGGCTCGGGGTCCTGCTCGAAGACGGTGACCTTGTAGCCCTTGAGCGACAGGTAATGGGCTGCCGTGAGACCCGCTGGGCCCGAGCCGACCACGGCGACGGGCGGCAGGTTCTCGCCGCGCGGCATGCGGACCGGCCGGAAGCTTGCCGGGTCGACGCGGTCTGTGATGAAGCGCTTGAGCGCGCGGATCGCCACTGGATCTCCGCCGGTGGCTCCCGCCCGGCAGCGCTCCTCGCACGGGTGGTTGCACACCCGAGCGCAGACCGAGGGGAACGGATTGGCCTCGCGGATGACGTTGTACGCCTTGTCGTACTCACCCCAGGCGATGTAGGCCACGTAGCGCCATGCCTCGGTCCCGAGGGGGCAGGCTGCCTGGCAGGGAGCGCCGACCAGCTCGCTGCAAACGAAGGCGTCGCAGCGCTTGTTGATGATGTGGCGCTCGTACTCCTTGCGGAAGTAGCGCAGGGTTGAGAGGACCGGGTTGGAGGCGGTCTGACCCAGCCCGCACATCGTCGTATCCTTGACCACCTCGGCCAGCTCCTGCAGCACATCGAGCTGCTCGAGCGTGGCCTTGCCCTTAGAGACGTCGTCCAGGATCTCCCACATGCGCTGGGTGCCCTTGCGACAGGTGAAGCACTTCCCGCACGACTCGTCCTTGAGGAAGTTCATGAAGTACCTGGCGACATCCACCATGCAGGTGTCCTCGTCCATGACGATCATGCCGCCGGAGCCCATGATCGACCCCACCTGCGAGAGGGAATCGTAGTCGATGGGGAGGTCGAACTTGTCCTCCGGGATGCACCCGCCGGACGGGCCGCCCGTCTGCACCGCCTTGATTGCGGCGCGACCGCTCGGGCCCCCGCCGACCTTGGTCACGATGTCCCGGATGGTGATCCCCATGGGCACCTCGACCAGGCCGGTGTTGGCGACCTTGCCGACGAGGGAGAAGATCTTGGTCCCCGTGCTGCCCTTGGTGCCGGTGCGCGCGTACTTCTTCGCACCGTCGGCGATGATCACCGGGACGTTGGCCCAGGTCTCCACGTTGTTGATCGCCGTGGGCTTGCCCTCAATGCCCTTTTGAACCGGGAATGGGGGACGCTGACGCGGCTCGCCCATTCTCCCTTCGATGGACCGGATGAGAGCCGTCTCCTCGCCGCAGACGAAAGCGCCCGCGCCCCGCACCAGGCTCACGTCGAAGGAGAACCCCGTGCCGAGGATGTTCCGGCCGAGCAGGCCCAGCTCGTGGGCCTGGCGGAGAGCGATGATCAGGTGCTTGATAGCGAGCGGGTACTCGTTGCGGACGTAGATCACCCCTTCGGTGGCTCCGGTGGCGTAGGCACCGATGAGCATGCCCTCGATGATGCTGTGGGGGTTGCCCTCGAGAACGCTGCGGTCCATGTACGCGCCGGGGTCGCCCTCGTCCGCGTTGCAGACCAAGAACTTGCCGCGGGCGCCGGGCTGCTTGGCGAGCAGCTCCCACTTCAGCCCGGTCGGGAAGCCGGCGCCGCCCCGGCCGCGCAGCCCCGACGCCCGGACCTCCTCCACGACCAACTTCGGGTCGGCCTGTTCGAGCACCTTGAGCAACGACGAGTAGCCGCCGTTTTCGATGTAGGTGTAGATGCGGATGGGGTCGACCTTCTCGTTGCGCGACAGGATCGTGCGCGCCTGGTCCCGGTAGAACGGCAGGTCGTCCTGACGGGCCACCGGTTTGCCGGTCTGAGGGTCGACGAAGAGCAGGTTCGCGAGGACCGACCCTTTGGCCACAGCGTCGACGATCTCAGCCATCTGCCCGCGGCCGACCTTTGGGTAGAAGGTTCGCTGCGGCTCGACGAGCACAGAGGGCTCCGTCTGGCAGTAGCCGTGGCAGCCGGTGACGCGCAACTTGACCCTCTCCGTGAGGCCGTGCGCCAGGAGCTCCCGCTTTGCAATGCGGATGAGGTCGTTGGCGCCGCTCGCCTGGCCGCAGGTGCCGGCCGAGATCACGATCACCGGGGTTGTGGGATCGCACCCGTCGCGGAGCCGCTCCCACAGACCCTTGAACTCGTTGAGAGATCGCAGCCTTTCCATTAGTGCACCCCTTTGCCCAGCAGTTGGGGGTCCGGTTTACACCCTTCGAGAATCGGTCCGCGCAGGCTCACAGGTTGACCCCCGTGAGGTCGAGCATGTGGTTGTGGCAGCCGTGCCGAGAGCATATCTGCACGATGCCGCCGCCACGCACGATCATCGGTACCATCGGTGCCCCGCACTCCACACATGGAGCGGCGCCGGAAAGCTCGGCGTGGCAGTGCGGGCAGAAGAAGTTGGTCACTTGGCCCTCGGGGATCTCCTGCTCGGCCTCGATCTTGTACGAGCCGTAGAGTGAGGAGAGCAGCAGCCAGCCGTGATGGTCACCGAACGAGATGGTGACCTTGATCGACGGGTAACCGTCGATCGGGTAGTTCGGGTTCATGAGGCCGTGGTTGCAGCGGGCGCAGGAAACCTCGACCGGGAAAACCCGCTCATCGCTTCGCACGTCCACCTTGTCCAGTCCCGCGGTGGCCTTCTCAATAA
>Ga0315293_10000262_pt1 | contig 46977 bp, 40 predicted proteins | sample YL17G13_20_MG_FD_203071 | JGI IMG/M metagenome (GOLD analysis project Ga0315293, IMG submission 203071) | Sediment microbial communities from Yellowstone Lake, YNP, Wyoming, USA - YL17G13_20 | ecosystem: Environmental > Aquatic > Freshwater > Lake > Sediment | place: USA: Wyoming | collected... | reverse complement strand
TCCGGGTAAACGACGAAAGCGAGAATTCCGAGGGCGCCGGATGGCAAGGAAGCCGAGCGAAAAGCCCGGAGGCGTAGCCAGAGCTACGTCGAGGACTTTTCGCGACGGCTGACACAGCCAGCCGGATACCATCGGGATTTCTAGCCGGAGTATTACCCGGACAGGCTCCTAAGGCGCGGTGAGGCGGTAGACGCCGCCGAGATCGGGGGTGTTTCTCGCGACTAGGTCGGCGTGGAAGGCGCGCGCCTGGTCGGCAGTGGCAAAGTCGCCGAGCACGACGCGGTACCACACCCCACTGGGAAGGGTAATCTGGGCCGCATAGGCGGGCCGGCCGAACCGCCGGCCGACCTGGACGGCGTCCCGCTGCGCCTTCTCCCGATCCCGGTAGGACGAGAAGTGGATCACATAGATCGGGGCCCGTTCGGCCCAGTCGGGGGAGACCATGATCTCGGCCCCGTCCCAGCGCGCGCGCGCCGCCGGCCGCGCCACCCGCGCCGGCGCCCCGGGGGCGCGCGGCTCCACCGGCTCCGGGAGGGCACGGACCGGAAGGGGCGTGGGCGGGGCTACGGCGGGTGTCGGGGCCGCGGGGACCGCTGTGGGCGCCACAGCCGGCGCCTCTTGAGGGATCCCGGCCGCGGGTTGAGTCTGTGCCGGGGCGGTTCTCGGGGGTGGGTATGACTCGGCGATGCGAGGCGAGGCAGGCTCGCTGCCCCCGAGCTCGTAGTGCGAGTAGACAAAGTAGGTGCCCGCCGCCACGGCCAGGAGAGCGAGGACGCCGAGAAAAAGAGGGATGGGGAGGCGACGATGCCCCCGGGGAATCTCACCGCCCATGCTCTCGTCCACGAAGAAGTCCGGCGTCGCGCCGACGAACCGCTCGGGCTCCGACTCCGGCGCGCCGGGCTCTTCCTCGGGCATGGCGGGGAACTCGGCCTGGACCAGGGGCGCCATCGGGGTGGCGGCCCCCGGGGCCATGTCCGGACGAGCTTGCCCCTGGGGCGTGTTGAGCACCGCCCGGGCCCGCTCCGCCAGGACCTCGAGCGGTGCCGGCGGCTGACCCTGCTTGACGCGCCTCGACTCGTCAGCGCACACCTGCAGCGCCGCCTGGAACAGAACCGAACGGCGGGCGGACTCGCCCCCGAACTCGTCGAGCAAGCGGTCGAGGACCTCCGAGACGAGAGCAACCTTTGCGCCACCGATGTTCATGGGGTCCCCCGCCTCCGTTCCTCGTTCGACACACTCATCCGGGCAGTTTCTCCCAGTCCGACTCGGGAGCGTCGAGGGCGATGGATAGGCTTCCGTTGGAGCCCGCAAACAGCGGATCCTTCACCGGCGTGACGCGCCCACCGCCCACGTCTGTAAGCGCCGCCTCCACCGCCTGCGGCAGCCGGGGTATCTGCGACCCGCCACCGGCCAGGATGATGTTGTGGCGCACCGTCTCCTGATACTCGGGGTCAACCCGTGAGATCAGGTCGAGCATGGTCTCGACGATGGGCGGGAGCAGGCTCTCGCACGCCCGCCGCATCTCGGACGTGATGTCGATGTTGGTCGGCTTCCCGCCGACGGGAACGGTCACCTCCACCACGCCGTCGGGCTCGCCGACGAAGCTCGCCTTCTCCTTCCATCCCCGCACCATGTGGATCGAGAACTGCGCCTCCGGGATGCGCGTCCTGATCATGGTCGCCAACTGCTCGTCCACCGAGTCCCCCGCGTTGGTGAGCGTCCGCTGGTCGTCATCGGTCGGATAGCGACCCTTCATCACGCAGAAATCGGTGGTGCCGGCGCCGATGTCGACGATCATGGTGTGAAGCAGTGCGTCCATCCCGTAGGCCACCGCGAACGGCTCCGAGACGATCATGAGCGAATCAGCCACTCCCTTGACGGCGTTGCGAAGGTGCTGGCGCGAGACCCGCAATGCCTCCGCCGGCACACCGACCACCGCGAGCACCCTCTGGCCATCGTGCGGTTTGGTGAGCGAGATCAGGTGGCGAATCAGCTCCCGGACCGCGAGCTCGTCCTTCTCGGAGCCCTCCTTGATCAATCCGCGCTCGAGCGGCCGGTGGAGATCCAGCATCGGACGGTTCTCCAGGGCCTCGTGGCCGAACATCACGGGCTTCTTGACCAGCTTGCGGGCCACCATATCCACCGGCCATCCGATGTAGCTCTCGACCACATGCCGCTCGCCGTTGGAGGCCGAGACCGAGCTGCGCGATGTTCCGAGATCGATCCCCAGGTGGAGAACGCTGTTTTTCTCTTTCGTCACGATCGTGCCCAGCCTTTCGATTGGTTCACATACCCCCCGTGCCACCCTGCGCCACCGCTGCGCCCCGGCCGCGGGCGGCAGCGTAGGCGCGCACGCCACCCGCGAGGGCCTCGGCAATGTCCTGACGGTACTCGCTCTGCCTGAGCAGCCGCGCATCCTCCTCGTTGGACATGCACGAGACCTCGGTCAGCACGCCCGGCATTTCGGTCCCGACCAGCACGACGAACGGTGCCTTTTTCACGCTGCGATCCTCGAGCTCCCGGTTGATGCGGCGCAAAGTGGCGAACATCCTCCCCTGCACCGCCTGGGCGAATCGGCGCGACTCGTCGTGCCGAACGTCCACGTAGACACCCTCCAGGAGCCTGCGAAAGTCGGAAAGCGAGTATCCGGAGCCGGAGTTCTCGGCCCCGGCGAGCCTCTCGACCTGCGGGTCGCTGGTGGGGCCGAGGACGTAGGTTTCCACTCCGCGCCGCATGGGCTCCGGGATGGAGTTGACGTGAATCGACAGGAACACGTCGCCGCTCGCGGCGTTGGCGGCATGAACGCGCTGCTGGAGCGTCAGGGTCTCGTCCCCCTCACGCGTCATCACGACGTCGAAACCTCCTGCCCGCAACAGTGCGGCAACACGGCGCGCGATATCGAACGTGATCTCCTTCTCGCGCAATCCGCGCATCATTGCGCCAGGGTCGCTGCCGCCATGCCCCGGGTCGATCACGACTCGCTTGACGGTCAGCCGGAATAGCGCGGGGTCGATGGCACGGGGGGCGGCAAGGCCAGGCACGGTCTCACGGTCGGTCTCGCTGCCATCCGGTGGCGGGACGACCCCGGCACCCACGAACTCCTCCGGCTGGGGTTTCCCTCGCCCCGCCGAGGTGGGCTTCAGGGTTCCGACGAGGGTGAGTGCCACCGCAGCGAGAAGGGCCCAGCCCAGCCAGGAGTTCTTCGACGTGCGCTGCCTCGGGCGGGCAAGGATTCCCTCGATGGTTGCCAGGTTCTCCAGCAGCGCGTCGCGGAGCATCTCCCGCTTGATCCGCACGAGGCGTCGGGTGTGGCCGGAGGTCGCGCCCATGAGAGGGCTACCCCTGACCCCGGGCCGCTATCCCAAGGCCGCTCGGGCTGCTCGTACCGCCGAACATACGCCGATTATAGGCCCAATCCTCTGCAAGGTGCCGGGACAACGAGGTGTCCGCGAGGTTTGCGGCGAACTCACCCGCCCTCGGATCCAGTCCGTCGTGTATCCTCGGCTCGTGCGATTCGCGGGAAAGGTGGCGTTCATCACCGGGGCCTCCCGCGGCGTGGGCCGCTGCATCGCGCTCGCGCTGGCGCGGGAGGGCGCCGACATCGCGATCGCCGCCAAGACCGTTGAGCCGAACCCCAGGCTCCCGGGGACCATCCATACCACCGCGGCGGAGGTGGAAGCTCTCGGGAGGAGGGCTTTGCCTCTCCCAGTGGACGTGCGCGACGAGCAGGCCGTGACTGCCGCCGTGAGGGCGACCCTCGAGCGCTTCGGGCGCATCGACTTCCTCGTCAACAACGCGGGCGCGTTGTTCTGGCAAACGCTGGCGGAGACCCCGCTCTCCCGCTTCGACCGGGTGATGGGCGTCAACATGCGCGGCGCCTTCGCCTGCACGCACGAGGTCCTGCCGGCGATGCTGGCGCAGGACTATGGCCACATCCTGATGATGTCCCCGCCGGTGGACCCTGCCGCCGCCGCGGGCAAGATCGGGTACGCCGTGAGCAAGTTCGGCATGACGCTCATCGCCCACGGCCTGGCCGGCGAGCTCGCCGGCCACAACGTGGCGTGCAACGCCCTGTGGCCCGCGACGCTGATCGAGAGCTTCGCCACCATCAACTTCTCCCTCGGGAACCCCTCCGTCTGGCGCAAGCCCGAGATACTGGCCGACGCGACCATCAAGATCTTCGCGAAACCCCCGGCGAGCTTCACCGGGCACGCGCTGATCGACGAGGATTTTTTGCGCGGGGAAGGGGAGACGGACTTCACCCGGTACCGGTGCGACCCCGCCCACGAGCCACCGCGCGTGGGGTTTGACTTCCGCTTCACCGCCGGCTGAGCGCTCGGGCGCAGGCAGGTGCTGTGCTACCCTCCGGCGCAGACCCCTCGGCACCCGGAGAGCGCGTGAGCAGCCGGGGGTGTCCTCCCCGAGAGGAGTCGGTGCACACCATGAGGATGACCATCCCTTCGAAGCAGACACGCATTGTTCTCCGCGCGGTTGTCCTGGCGGCTGTTCTCACCGTCGCCCCGGCGAGCGCTCCGGCGCAGCCCAGGGATGCCTCAGCCGGCGCGGTGCCCGCGCTGGTTGCCCAGGAGCTCCCCGGCCTCCTGGAACTGTACGAGCAACTCCACGCCAACCCGGAGCTCTCCCTCCGGGAGGAGCGAACCTCCGCCAGGATCGCAGAGGAGCTCTCCCGGCTCGGCTTCGCGGTGACCCAGCGCGTAGGCGGCTACGGCGTAGTCGGGGTTCTCCGCAACGGGGCCGGGCCAGTGGTGCTCGTCCGCACCGACATGGACGCGCTTCCCGTCACCGAGGGCACCGGGCTGCCGTACGCGAGCACGGTCAGGGCCAGGGACGAGCAGGGCCGCGAGGTGGGAGTGATGCACGCCTGCGGGCACGACGCCCACATGACGGTTTTCCTGGGCAGCGCTCGCGTGCTGGCCGCCGTCCGCGACCGCTGGCACGGCACCCTGGTGATGATCGGCCAGCCCGCTGAGGAGCGGGGCCTGGGCGCGAAGGGGATGCTCGACGACGGCCTGTTCTCGCGTTTCCCGCGCCCCGACTTCTGCGTGGCGGAGCACGTGACGCCCTCGCTGGCCGCCGGCCAGGTGGGTGTCGTCGAGGGGTACGCGTTCGCCAACGTCGACTCGGTAGACGTCACGATCCGGGGGCTGGGTGGCCACGGGGCGAGCCCCAGCAAGACCAAGGACCCCGTGGTGATGGCGGCGCAGTTCGTGAACGCTCTGCAGACCATCGTGAGCCGGCGTATCGACCCAGTGGATCCGGCGGTGGTGACGGTCGGCTCGATCCACGGCGGGACCGCCTACAACATCATCCCGGACGAGGTGCGCCTCCAGCTCACCGTCCGCTCGTACGCGCCCGAGGTGCGGCGGCAGATCATCGAGGAGATCGAGCGCATCGCCCGCGGCGTTGCCGAGAGCACGGGCGTGCCGGCCGACCGGATGCCGACGGTCAAGCTCGCCGAGGGCTTCACCCCCGCGCTCTACAACGACCCTGCTCTCACCCGGCGTCTAGCGGCCGCTCTGCGCCAAGCACTCGGCGAGGCCAACGTGGTCGTTCTCAAGCCGGAGATGGTCGGGGAGGACTTCGCCGCCTACGGGCTGGCGGACCCGCGCATTCCGATCTGCATGTTCCGCCTCGGCACCAGCGACCCCGAGGCAATTCGTGAGAGCGAACACGGCGGCCCGCTCCCCGGGTTGCACTCCAGCCGGTACGCGCCGGTGCCGGGCCCGACCATACGCACCGGTGTCACGGCGATGAGCACCGCGGTCCTCGATCTGCTGGGGCAGGGAAAAGCCGCGGGCCCGTGAGGCGCCGAGCGCTCTCCCTCGACCGTCTCCTGACCCGCGGCAAGAAGTAGCCTCGCACTGCTGCCGGGGGTGCCGTTGGGTGAGCCTGCTCACCACGGACGGGGTCTCCCCCAGGACCATCCGGGCTATCCTGGGGCCGGCTGATGGACCGAGCAACGGTTGTCCCGGGCGCACGACCGATGCCGATCCGTTGAGGAGGGCTCATGGCTGGCAGGTCCCGCAGACGCACGCGGCGTGAGTTCATCCGGCAAACGGCCCAGTTGAGTGCTGCGGCTTTGGCGGTTGGCGGGGCCGCTCTCCGCGCCGCGGCCGAGACCGACAGGTCGCGGGTGTTCCACATCGACGGCTGCCCTGCCCATGACGGCGCGATGCGCCACGTCGGCGTGGACGCCCTTCTCGGGCTGCTGGCAGAGAACGGGGTGAAGCTCTACCGCACCCCGCAGCCGCACCCGTGGGGCGGGTCGTCGGGGATCATCGAGGCGGACGACGTCGTGCTGGTCAAGGTCAACTGCCAGTGGAAGTGCCGCGGCACCACCAACACGGACGTCGTTCGCGGCCTCGTCCACCGCATCCTCGAGCACCCCGACGGGTTCGCGGGGGAGGTCGTGATCGTCGAGAACGGGCAGGGGCGCGGGGGTTTCGACGGCATGGCGGGCGGCGGCTCGTACGACAGCTGGCCCGCGATCAGGAACACCGTGCACGTCAACGCCGAGGACGAGACCGTGCTCACCGTTGACCACCTGGTGCGAGCGGTCTTTGCCGGCCAGCCGGTGAGCAGCTACCTCCTCGACCCGATTCGCGGGAGTTTCATCTCCGCCTCCGAGCACATCAGGGATGGCTACCGCACGGTGTCGCCGCCTGCCGGGTCGAGCCCTGCGACGCCGGTTTCGTACCCGTGCTTCACCACGCCGGGGGGCCATCGGATCGAGTTGCGCGAGGGGAGGTGGACCGGCTCCGGCCACGCCGGCAACGTGAAGCTCATCAACGTCCCCGTCCTCAAGCACCACGACGGCTCAGGGGTGACAGGCGTGCTCAAGCACGTCTATGGGCTGGTCTCGATGTCCGACGGGTGCTCGCCCGTCCGTCATTACTCCCAGATCGGATCCCAGTGTGGCAAGTTCTGGAGCCTGGTGAGGACCCCCGATCTGAACATCCTGGACTGCATCTGGGTCAGCCACGCCTCCCTCACCGGTTACCCGGCGGAGACGACCCGTCGCTGCAACGTCCTGCTCGCCGGCCTCGACCCGGTGGCCCTCGACTACCACGCCAGCAAGCACATGCTGTTGCCGCTGGGTGGAAGCTATGCCGGCCAGCACGACCCGGACCGCTTCTCCGGCCTCGTCGGGATGCTCACCGGGGCGCAGGACTTCATCAACGGAAGCGGCGGCCTCGCCGGTGTCCCCGCGAGGCAGGGCGACGAGAACATCGAGGTCCTCTCGCGCAGCGCCGTCCCATTCAGGTTCCCCCGAAGGGTCCTGCGGCGGGTGGATTAGGGCAGGGAGCCCTCCGGGACGAGCCAGGGGTGAAGCTCGAGGGCGAGCCTTCCCGCTTGCGCTGCCGGGTCGGTGTCGGCCAGCGCCTGCGCCTCCTCGAGCGTTTTCGTCTTGAACACGAACACGCCCCGTAGCGTTCCGCCGTCAGCGAACGGTCCGGCGACGACCAGCTTGCCTTCCTCCGCCAGGCGGCGGATGTTTGCGAGGTGCGCCTCCTGCAGGCGCGCAAGCTCCGGCGTCTGCTCGGGGGTCCATTTTGGACCTCTCACCAGGAAGGCGAAGTAGTAGGTCACGAAACGCAACGGTTGGGCCGGCTTCCTGAACGCGTCTTTGGCCGCCCACCAGGGGTGGACCTCGACGGCCACGCGTCCGGCCTTTACGGCGGGGTCCGCTTCCACGAGGGCTCTGGCGTCATCGAGCGAGCCGGCGCCCAGCACGACGAGCCCCTCGATCTGGCCCTCGTCCATGAAAGGACCCATGACGAGGCTGTGCCCGGCCCTGGCCAACTCGTCGAGGTGGGCGATGTGCTGCCGCTGCAGCTGCTCCGACTCCGGCGTCTGTGCGGCAGTCCACGCCGGCCCGCGCAGGAGCAAGGCAAGCCAGTACTGTGCCATGCTCGGGGGCATACCGGACGCCGACTGCTCTCCAGCGTGAGCCCAGAGCGACAGCAGCACCGCAGCGAGCGAAGCACCGATTGCAAGCATCTGGTTTCTCCTCATTCGGACCCGACCTTTCGCCGCGACATTCTAGGACGGCCTCCACGGCTCGGGCAAAGAGGGGTGGCGGGCGCCGCGAGTGACCCCAAGCACAGCAGCGCCGGCTTTCCCTTTCCCCGCATCTTGAGTTCTGCTAGTTTCTTTCTTGAGCGACTGTCTGTCCGCAGTCCGATCGCAAAGGAGCGCGATGACCCGATCGACCGCCACGCCCAGGCCCGCCCCGATCCTGGCGCTGATCCTCTCCCTCGCTGTGGGCCTTGCCGCCTCCTGCCTCACCAAGGCGCGACCGAAGCCGGCTCCGCCCACACCCGTGCCGGAGCTCGCGGTCAAGCCCAACCCGTGCGAGGAGCTCGTCGCTCAGCAGAAGAGGCTCGAGGAAAGCGTGACGAGCCTCGAGGCCGAGAAGCGTGCCCTCGAGGACCAGGTCACCGGGCTCAAGCTCCAGGCGCTGGAGAAGGAAACCACCCTCAGGGAGCTCCACGGGCGCGAGAGCGCTTTGGAGGCGAAGCTGGACGAGGCCGTCCAGGAGGTGGTGCGGGCCAAGTCGAAGCTCCGGAGCCTCGAGAGCAGGGCGGAGGCGGCCTCCAACATGGCGGAGGCCGAGATCGCGCTCAAGGCCATCGAGGCGCAGGCCACGGGGAGGGGGGGAGATCGCGAGCTCTCTCAGGCCCAGCAGCTCCTCAAGATGAGCGCTGAAGAGTTCAAGAAGGAAAACTACGGCGGGGCGCTCTACCTGGCCAACCAGGCCAAGAGCCTCCTGCAAAGCAGCGAGGTGCGCCCGGCCGTCCGGGAGAAGCTCACCCTCACCCCTGTGCCTGGGGAGTCGCCGTTCGAGAAGCCCTTGCCACTCGAGTTGACGAAGGACAGCAACCTCCGTGAAGGTCCCGGTCTCGAGTTCAAGGTCGTCGTCACGCTGCCCAAGGGAACCAAGGCCCTCGGCTACTCCCGGAAGGACCAGTGGGTGCGGGTGAGGGACGAGAGGGGCGCGACGGGCTGGGTGTTCGAGACGCTCGTATCCGCCCGCTGACGTCCCTGGCGGGAGTCAGCTCGGCCGCCCGCTCCCACCTTCGAAGACGAACGCGCGGTTGCGGCCGGCCTTCTTGGCGCGGTAGAGGGCCGTATCGGCGTTCCTGACCAGCGTCTCGGGTTCCTCCTCGTGCTCGGAGGTCGAGGCCACGCCGATGCTGATCGTGATCTTGGGGGAGCCCGGCCCACCCCCGAACTTCTCGCCGGCCACCAGCTCGCGGAGCCGCTCCGCAACCTGCGCCCCCATCGCCGAGTCGGTGTCCGGCAGGACGATGAGGAACTCTTCGCCGCCGTATCGGGCCGCATAGTCCGAGACCCGCAAGGAGGAACGGAGGATCTCGCCCAACCGCCTCAGCGCCTCGTCGCCGGCCAGATGCCCCTGGGTGTCGTTGTAGCGCTTGAAGTGATCGATGTCGATCATCAGCACCGAGAGCGGACGTCGGTGTCGCTTGTAGGTCTCGAGCTCCCGGGCCAGCGTCTCCCACATGTGCTTGCGGTTGAAGAGGCCCGTCAGGCTGTCGGTCACCGAGAGCTCCTGCAGCTCCTGGTTCCTCTGCCGCAGCGTCTGATTGGCCTCGTCCAGCTCCTTCCGGCCGAGGCGCAGTTGCTCGACCATGTGGTTGAACACCTCGGTCATGTAGCCCAGCTCGCCGTGGCTCGAAAGCGGGAGGTCGACGGCCAGGTCGCCCGTGGCCACTTTTGCCGCGCCGGAGATGAGGCTGTCGAGCGGGCGCACGATCGTCAAGCCGAGGAGGTACGCGACGACGCCGATACCGAGGAGCAGGCCGCCGACCAGCCAGATCGTCGTTCTGCGAAGCCGGTAGATCTCCGCGTACGCCGTGCTGCGCTCCTTCTCGGCGACCACACCCAGGCTCAGGCTCGGTACCTTCTTGAGAGTCCCGACCACCTCGACTCCGCGGGGGCTCGAGTAGTCCAGCGCAAGGCCCTCTTGAGCGAAGAGGCGGGAGGCCACTCCGGCGGCCAGAGCGGTCTTTGCAGACCCCGCGGTGAGGGGCCGAGTGGCGGCGACGACGTCCCCGCTACGGGTGACCAGGTAGAAGCCGCTGATGTCGCTTGGGGAGTCACCGCTCAGGCTCTCGACGATTCCACGGAAGTTGAGCTTGGCCGCCAGCACTCCCAGGAAGCGCTCGTCGGCGCCGAGGATCGGTTGCGACACCGTTATGACCCCCGCGCGCAGCCCCTCGTCCCAGTGCGGGCTCCCGAGGACCGCGTCGCCTGCCCTTGCCCGCTCGAGCCAGCCGTCCGGCATGGTGACCGCACCAGGCTGCTCGGCGCTGCTGGCCACGACCTTGCCGTCGGGAGCCACGATCGTGAGCTCCTCGTAGTCGGTGAACTTGGCCCGCACCGAACCCAGGTAGTCCCGGAGCCCGCGCAACGCCGGCTCCTGCTCGAGTCGCCCGGCGCCGGAGCCCTGCAGCTTGGCGAGGTTCTCCGTGACGACGTACGAGCTCGAGAACACCTTGAGATCGAGCAGGCGTTCCTTGAGCCAAAGGCCGATCTCGCGTGAGGCCTGCGAGGTCACGTTCTGGAGTTCCTGGGTGATCTTCTGGCTCAGGAATCGTCTGTTTTGGACGTACGAGCGCCACCCGATGGCGAGCGAAGGGATCAGCGTCGCGAGCAGCGCGAACATCGTGATCTTGCTCTTGATGCTGTGGAAGCCGAACGGCACCATGGGAGGTTTTCGGTCCATCAGAGGCGAGAATAGGGCCGCGCGGTCCCATGATCAAGTGTCGCGGAGCAGCCCCGAACGGGAAAGCGACCCAGCACCGGCCGATGCTACGTGGATGTTCTCAGGACGCTCATAGACAGGGCATGACCTGTTGCAGATTCTCCGAGCACGTCCTACATTGGTGGCATGAGGTCTCGCGTCTGGCCCGCCGTGCTGCTTCTCCCGCTGCTGGTGGCGGGCGGGGGTTGCCGGGACCAGCTGCTCGAGCGTGAGTCCAACATCGTGGTCGTGAACCAGAGCGCCTGCGACGCGACGGTGTTCGTCGACGGTTGGGAGGCCTTCACGGTCGCCCGGGACTCGAACCGGACCGTGGACAACGTCGGCTCGGGGCGCCACGTGATCGAGGCCAAGGACCAGATGGGCCGCCTGGTGGAACGCCGTTACGTCGAGCTGCGCAGCGGCGAGGATTACTACTGGCGCATCGAAGGGTGCTCACCCCGCTAGCACCCTGCCTTTCCGCCGCCCCCGGCTACGCCCGAACCACTCGACCCCGGTACTCGTACAAGATCGTCAGGGGCGGGGAGAACGAGACCATGGCTAGCGTGACAGAAAACATCGTCCGGCATCAATTGCAGGAACGGCGTCGGCGGCTCGAGACCGCGCTGCAGGCGGCCCCCCAGGAGGTGCAGTTCAGCCACCTGCTCCAGGAGGTGGACGAGGCGCTGGCGCGCGTGGAGGCGGGGTCGTACGGCCTGTGCGAGGTGTGTCACGACTCGATCGAGCAGGACCGCTTGATGGCAGACCCCCTGGTCCGCTTCTGCCTGGACCACCTCACGGAGCAGGAGCAACGGGCGCTCGAGCAGGATCTTGAGCTGGCCGCTCGCATCCAGCGGGGGCTGCTGCCGGAGAAGAGCCTGTCTGCCGGGGGGTGGGAGATCCACTACCACTACGAGCCGGCCGGGCCCGTCAGCGGCGACTACTGCGACGTCGTGAGGCCGGAGAGCGGCACCGGTGACCTGTTCTTCCTCTTCGGGGACGTCTCGGGCAAGGGGGTCTCGGCGGCTATCCTGATGGCGCATCTGCACGCGACGTTCCGCAGCCTCGTGGCCGTCGACCTCTCCGTCGGGCAGCTCGTCGAGCGCGCCAACCGGGTGTTCCGCGAGAGCACGCTCTCGCCGTACTTCGCGACCCTGGTGGTCGGCCGCGCCTCGGCCTCCGGGGAGCTGGAGATCTGCAACGCGGGCCACTGCCCGCCCTTCGTGCTCTCCGACGGTCACCTGACGGCGGTGGACCCCACGGGCCTGCCGGTTGGGGCCTTCTACAGCACGAGCTTCTCCTCGCGGAAGCTGAGGCTGGGGAAGGGCGACACCCTGGTGCTCTACACCGACGGGTTCTCCGAGGCCCGCAACGCCGATGGTGTCGAGTACGGGTCCGAGAGGATCTCAAGGGTCCTGGCGGCCTCGCGACACCTGGCACCGGAGGCCCTCGTGTCCGCGTGCCTCTCGGACCTCGCGGGGCACCTCTCGGGCTCCCCGAAGGTCGACGACCTCACGCTCATGGTGGTCCGCCGCGCCGCCTAGGCTGCAGTGTGGGGGGCGAGGATCATGACCTCGCGGAGAACGCGGATGAGAGGCCTCGCCTCGTCGGGCGCACCGAGGGCGGCCAGCAGGTCCTTGACGCTGACGGCGTGCCCGCCGCTCTGGCGGGCGTCGAGTGTGACCTCGAGCTCGTCCCCATCCACTCCCCAGTCCAGGACTCCCCCGGCGAGGTTGCCGAGGCCGGCTGGTGAGTCGGGCCACCCAGGCATCTCCGGCGTGAGGCGCAACCGGTAGCGGCAGGCCGAAACGGATTTGCCCAGGGACGGGGCGCCCGCGGGTAGCGCCTCGCACGCGGTGAGCTGCAGACCCTCGGGCAGCACGCGGTTGGCGCGCGAGAGCATGCCCACGTCGACCTGTGCGTGGCACTCGACGTCGAAGAGTTCGGCCCGTGCCTCGTACCCGAGAGAGAGCGCCGGCCCCATCGAAAGCCGGACGTGCGGGTTGTACCCCTCCGTGTAGCGCACCGGCACGGCGGCGGCCCGCAGCGCACGCGCCAGCAGGTCCATGACGTTGCGGTGCGAGAGCCAGCGCGCGTCGCCGAACTTCTGGAAGGTGAAGCGATAGCGGGCGAAGCGCTCGGGCTGGGCGAGCGGCTCGCCCTTGGGTAGCACGCGCGGAAGCGGCCGCAGCCTGTACGCTGCATTCCTCGCCCGCGCCAGTGTCGGGGCCTCCTCGCCAACGGTAGGCAAGGTGGGGAGCGCCAACTTGGTGTCGAGCCCATCACCGGGAATGCCGCACCGCATGCAGTCCCCCCACCGGCAGTCGGGGGTCTCGGCCTCCATGAAGCCCCGGCGCCGCTCGGCCTTGAGGTACCCCTTGCGCACGCCGGCGTCGAGCACGTCCCAGGGCAACGTGGCGGTGAGCTCGCGCGGCCCCAGCTCGGCCTCCAGGTCGATGCCGGCCTCCTGAATCGCCTGCCGCCAGGCGTCGAGCCTTGCCCACTCGCTCCATCCGTCGAACACCGCGCCGAGGTCGTGGGCGCGCGCGATCACCGCGCCGAGGCGACGGTCACCGCGGGAGAGCAGCGCTTCGAGCTGCGACTCCTCGGGCTCGTTCCAGGTGAGCTTGGCCCTGCTTGCAGCAGGTCGAATGCGCTTGAACCGGTTGCGAAGTAGGCCGATGCGGCGGGACAGCTCCTGGGCAGGCACGAACGGCTCCCACTGGAACGGGGTCCAGGCCTTGGGCACGAACGGCCCCACCGAGACCTTGACCGCGGCCTTTCGGTTGCCCACCCTGCGGGCCGCCTCCAGGATCCCCTCGGCGAGCCGCGCCAGCTCTTCGAGGTTGTCGTCGGTCTCGGTGGGAAGGCCGATCATCGCGTACACCTTGATGAGGTTCCACCCGCGCGAGAACGCCGCCTCGGCGGCGGCGATCATGTCGGCGTTGGTGAACGTCTTGTTGATCACCCGCCGCAGGCGGTCGGAGCCGGTCTCCGGGGCGAAGGTGAACCCCGACTTGCGCACGCGGGAGACCGCATCGGCCACCGCCACCGAGAACGACTCGGCACGCAGCGAGGGGAGCGAGACGCCCACCCGGCGTGGGGCGAGCCGTTCGGCCAGGTGAAACGCCAGCGGCTCGATCTGGGAGTAGTCGGCCGTGGAGAGCGACAGCAACCCGACCTCCTCGTAACCGGTGGCGTCGACGTGCGCCTCTATGGTTTTGAGAACTGTCTCAGGATCGTGCTCGCGCACCGGCCGGTACCAGTAGCCTGCCTGGCAGAACCGGCACCCCTGGGTGCAGCCGCGCACAACTTCCATGCCGAGGCGGTCCTGCACAACCTCGACCACGGGCACCAGCGGGTCGGCCGGCACGTCGGCCGGTTCGAGCTTTTCGGCGAACACCCGAGCCACCGGGAACGCTGCCGCATCGTCCAGCACTTCGAAGCTGCCGCCCTGCGCTGGGCTCGCGGCCGGGGTCCAGGCGTAGAGTCGGGGGACGTACATGCCGGGGATGCGCGCGATCGCGCGCAGCGTCTCGCTGCGCGGGAGCCGCTCGGCCTTGGCTCCCTTGACCGCGTCCAGGAGCGCACGCAGCAGCACCTCGCCGTCGCCGATTGCGAACGCGTCGAAGAAGTCGGCCACCGGCTCGGGGTTGGCCATGCACGGGCCGCCTCCGACGACCAGCGGGTGGCCCTCGCCGCGGTCACGCACGAAGCGCGGGATGCCCGCGAGGTCCAGCAGGTACGGCACATTGATGTAGTTGAGCTCGGTCTGCAGCGTGATCCCGAGAATGTCGAACTCGCGCGCCGGGTGATAGGACTCGAGCCCGTAGAGGGGGATGCCGGCCTGCCTCATCGCGGCCGCCATGTCCGGCCAGGGCGCGAAGGCGCGCTCGGCGAGCGTGTCGAGCCGGGAGTTGGCGATGTGGTAAAGGATGCGCGTCCCCTGGTGGGACATCCCGATCCCGTACTCGTCGGGGAACGCCAGGAGCAGCCGGACGGCCGCCGAGCCCCAGTCCTTGAGCACGCGGTTGCGCTCGAGGCCGAGGTAGCGTCCCGGTTTCTGCACGCCGGGCAGGATGCGCTCGAGCGCCGCCCGGATCTCCTGAGGCTCCACTGGCTTCTCTCCCCGCGGATTGTAACTGACGGGGCCGTCGGGCTCTTCCTATGGAAAAGGGAAAAGGGGAGAAACGACGCGAACGGAAAATGAGAGACGAAGGGCACGATGCCGGGTCAGCGTCGTGTCTCTCTTCCCCCCGGCTTCCCACTCGGCTGCAGCTCGTGTCTGTTCGATCCGGCTCTGCGGCGAGACGGGCCACGGTTTCGATCGCAATGGCGGCAACGGCGTCTCACGTCGGGCGATTGTAGCCGAGACTTACTGGCACCCTGGGTGCGCCGGAGGACCGGCTCCGGCGGGTGGGCCGCGGGTGTTGCTCAGGGCCTGACAGGGTGCAGCGGCTTGCGAACGCGGCGACCCCCGGGGGCTCCTGTGCGGGTGGGGTTCGGTGTCGGGGTCGCCGTCGGAGTTGCCCTCGCGGTCGGCGTGCGCGTCGCGGTCGGTGCCGGCGTGGGGGTCGACGTTAGTGTCGCGGTCGGGGTCGTGGTCGGAGTCGGTGTGATGGTCGGCCCCGTGGCGGGCGGAAGGACGAGGAGCGTGATCGAGGAGACCGGGAAGGTGGCCGTGAAGGAGCCTCCGCCGAGAGGCTGATCGGGCTGCCGCTTCACCGCCGCGAGGTCGGCCCGGCCGTAGCGGAACACCTGCGCGGCGACGGCCGGGGTGAAGCCCGCGAGAGTCACGTCGCTGGTCAGGTCGCCGCCGGTCTTGTTGACGACCATCACGGTGAGTGCGCCGTCGGCCGCCCGCAGCGCGGCATACACCGAGAGCCTGTCCTGATCGGCGCTCGTCGCGCTCACGAACGTGTCGCCGAAACCGTAGCCCGCGCCGTCCGGGTTGCGGTACATGCGGAACGCGAACGCGCCCGGATCGGTGGCATCCGGAGGGCTCCACAGGGTGGCGAGATCGAGCCGCTCGCGGCCAAAGATGCCAAGCAAGTCGGCCTGTGCGAGTGCGCCGTTGATCGAGTCGAGCGCACCCCAGTTGTACTCCGTTACCGCGGTCCGGGTGCCCGGGTAGTTCGCGTCGGTCCACTCGTGCATGCGTGGCACGAGGTAGACCGGCTGTGCGATCCAGCTCTCCTCGGAGTAGCTCCGGTCCCAGAGCAGGCGCGTCGAGCGCAGGCGAAGCGCCTGGGTAGCCGTGTCCCCGGCAGGGGCGAGCGCCACGGTGGGCGGGTAGAAGTGGACGTCGCAGTAGTCGAGGATGCGCGTGCCGTGCTGCTGCTCGTAGCTCCGCATCTGCTGCAGGTACCACTCGATGAACGGCACGTTGCCGTGCGCGAGCCGGTCCTGGGGGTTGTTCCACCACGCGCCGCCGGCCGCCGCGTCGAGCGCGGACCAGAAGTACGCCGTCCACCCCCACACTACGGGCCCGAGCGTCCTGGCCGTTGGGTCCGCGCTCTTCACCGCGGCGGCGTAGGCCCAGGTGCGGTCCCGCAGCTCGTCGTAGCTCGTGGGCTGCGGGTGCACGTCTCGGTGGGTGGAGTTCCACAGCATCGGCTCGTTGTCCAGGTTGTAGAACGCCACTCCGCCCGCCGCCGCACTCCCGTAACGAGCGACCAGGTGTCGAACCCAGGCGGCCACGAAATCGGGGCCGATGGCGACGCTGGTGTCGGCGGGGTCGTTGCCCGTGACGTTCGTGCCGTCGGTGTGAACCCCGTTGCCACAGTCGGCGTCCCACGGATCTGTCGACTGCTGGGCGCCGTACTTCGAAACCCTGAAGCCGCAGTCGTACGGGTGGTTCTCGAGGCGACGGTTGGCGGTCCAGCCGACCAGGGGCACGGTCATGAGGGTGCGGGTCCCGGTGCGCCGGTCCTGGTCGACGAAGCGGTCGGCCGCCGAGCCGTTCGGCAGCGAGCCAGGGTTGGCGTTGTCCTCGCGGATGTTCTCGAAGTACCAGTCGCTCCCCGTATTGTGGGTGTCGGTCTGCCAGTTGTAGCGGGTGGTTGAGTTGCCGCCCCAGCGCCGCACCGGCAAGCGCAGCTCGAGGGCCAGGGCTTCGTCGGTGTAGTTCATCCCGTAAATCTCGGGGCTGATCGGGTGGCGTCCCGCCGCGGCATCTATTCGCAGCGTGGGTCCCCTGCCGGTGCCCGGTATCGGCGTGGCGGTTGGAGGGGTACCGCCCGAGATCAGGGCGATGTCGTCGAGGTAGAAGGCCGCCTGGGCGCCGCCGGTCGTGTCCTGCCAGACGATCCCGCTGACGGTGGCCGGGCCGCCGAACGCCGTCAGGGGGATCTCGACCTTTTGCCACGATCCGGCGGCGGCCGTCACGTCGTAGCCACCACTCGAATCGCTCGGCGTCCGGTAGATCATGACCCGTAGCCTCTGCCCTCCGGCGGCGCCCCCGTGGATCCAGAAGCGCAGTGTCTGGAACGAGGTCCCGTCCAGGCTCGGCTCGACGTGCAGGTACAACCCGCCCCAGGCGGCCTGGTAGGTGACGGCCATGGACGCCGCCCCCGCGTGCACGGGTGAAGCGTTGGAGAAGGTGACAGCCGTGCTCCACGACCAGTTCGCCCACCCGCTGCCCAGCGCGTCGGAGTAGATCGGGGTGTCGGCTGCGGCCGGGGTACCGACGCTCGAAGCCAATGCCAGCGCGGCGCCGTACAGGACCGAGGCGAGGCGGCGTGAGAGGGGGACGTTCATCGGACTCCTCTGTCTGTACATCCACGCTAGATCGCCCGGCCCCGCGCACCGGTGAGTGGGATCACAGCGGTACCACCCGGCCGCACCGATTCCCCCGTTGCCGGTGAGGCTCGTCCTCGTGCGCGAGCGCCCCGGGCGGACCGGCCGGCGGGCTACAATCCCGGCGTGGCACAACACATAGGCATCGCCGGCGGGGGGATCTCGGGGCTCGCCACGGCCGTGCTCCTGGCCAGGGAAGGTTTTGCGGTCGAGGTGTGGGACCGCCACCGCGGCGGGGGCGGCCGCTTCGCGGGCGGGTGGCAGGTGCTCGAGAACGGGACGGGCGAGCTGGACGCGCTCGACGAGCTCCGCGAGCTGGGCCTCGCGCCTGACTTCGCGGCGATCCCCGCGACTACGGCGCTGTTCCTGGACGGCCTCGGCCGCCGTCACGAGGTCAGCAGTGGGACCCCCTTCGCGTACTTCGTGCGGCGCGGAGGCGGCGAGGGGAGCCTCGACGCATGGCTCCGGCGGCTCGCCGCAGGCGCGGGCGTGGTCCTGCGCGAGGGTGCGGCTGCACCCGGGGACACCGAGGTGGTCGCCACCGGCCCGCATCAAGCGGACGGGGTGGCGCGCGAGCTGGTTTTTGCCTCGGACCTGCCCGACACCGTTGCGGTGCTCTTCGACCCGACGGTCACACCGACCGGCTACGCGTACCTCTTCTGCATCGGCGGGCACGCCACCTTCGGGGTCGCCCAGGTTCGCAGGGTCGGGCGGTTGAGGGAGGCGCAGAAGGAGGCGTGGCGCCGGTTTCGCGAGGCGCTCGGTAAGTTCGCGGTGCGCGGGGAGCACGATGGCGGGCAGTTCATGAACTTCTGCCTGCCCCGCCATCTGCGGGGGAGCGACGGGCGCTGGTACGTGGGCGAGGCCGCCGGTGTGCAGGACTTCCTGTACGGCCTCGGCAACCGGCTCGCCCTGCGCAGCGCCGGCCTGGTGGCGGCAGGCATCGCCGGGCGCTGGGACCAGGCGCGCTTCGAACGAACGATCCGGCGGCCGATGAGGGCCACGGTCGCGCTGCGCTTCGCCTACGAGCGGCTGGGGCGGCGCGGCTTTGCCGGGTTCTGCCGGCTCGCGAGCCGCGGGGACTTTCGGGGCCTGCTGCTCCGGCTGCAACGCCCCGGACCGCTCAAGGACGCCGTCGCCACGGTCGTGATGGCGGCGTGGCGCGAGCGGGGGGGCTGCCGCCATGCCCCGGTTTGCTCGTGGTGCCGGCGGAGGGAACGTTGAACGCCAGCCGGGAAGTGGTGCGCCGTCTCGCCCACCGCCGGGGCGCCAACTTCTCCCTGGGCTTCCGCCTGCTCCCCGTGGAGAAGCGGCGCGCCGTCTACGCGGCGTACGCGGCGTGCCGGATCGCCGACGACATCGTGGACGAGGCCGAGCCGGGAGCGGGCCGCGAAGAGATCCGCCGCCGTCTGGACGAGTGGAGCGAAGAGGTGGAGCGAACCTACCGCGGGAGCCCGGGCACGCCGGCCACGCGGGCGCTCGCCGAGGTGCTCGCCCGCTACCCGATCCCTAAGCACGCGCTGCTCGGCCTGGTGGACGGGTGCCGCATGGACCTGGAGCGCGGCCGGTACGCCAGCTTCTCCGAGCTCGAACGCTACTGCGAGCTGGTGGCGGTCACGATCTCCGAGATCTCTCTCGCGATCTTCGGCATGCTCGACGCACGCGCTCGCGATCACGGGCGGCAGCTGGCGATCGCGCTGCAGCTCACCAACGTCTGCCGCGACGTCGGTGAGGACGTGCGACGCGACCGCATCTACCTGCCCCTCGACGAGCTTGCGCGTTTCGGCGTGACCGAGGCAGAGCTCCTCACAGAACGCGTGGACACCGAGGGCTATGCCGCGCTGATGGCGTTTCAGTGCGAGCGTGCGCGCGCTCACTTCCGCGAGGCGAACCCGCTGCCCGCCCTCCTCGAGGCCGACGCGCGTCCTGCCGTGCGCGTCATGGGTGGGGTCTATCGGCGTGTCCTGGGAAGGGTGAGGCGCGACCCTCGAGGGGCCTTTCACGCCAGGGTCGAGCTCCCGCTGTGGCAGCGCCTCACGGCAATCGCGGCGGGGCTCCTCGGCCGCCCCTTCGTGTGAGAAAGGCCTGAAGGCGTGCCCGCCACCCGGCCGCCTAAGCTTGATGGCCTGAGCAGGCCTTCAAGCCTTCACGCCTGCCGCTCCTACGGGTTGGCGCCCTGGATGATCCAGTTCTGGATGGCCTCGAGCTCGACCTGGGGGAGCTTCTTGGAGCCGAACAGCGTACGCGGCATGCCCTTGCCCTGGGTCGCGGCATGGGCCACCTTTAACCAGAGGTAAGAGGCGGCCGGGTCCCCGGCCTTGACCAGGACCATCTCCGGAACCTCCTGGCTCTTCACGCCGAGGAGGCGCTCGAACCCCTTGCCCTGGGAGAGGTCGAGCCCCTTCTTCGGGCTGTCGCCCCCGTGGCAGTCGGCGCACGCCTTGAGGATGATCGGCTCCACGTCGGCGGCATATGAGAGCGGCGCCTCGGCGCGTGCGACCACGGCCAGCACGCCGACGAACAGGAGCACGACGAGGGTCAGTTCCTTGCGCTTCATACGGCCTCCCTGCTCTGCCGGCAATTCTAGCAGTGCCGAGCTGCGAGGAATTCCGGAGTGCAGTCCCACGACTCTTCTCACCTGCCAGCCAGGATTCTGGATGAGAAGTAAACTGGCCGCGTGAAGATCATCACGACCCACCTGGGGGCGGACTTCGACGCGCTCGGCGCCGCTGCCGGGGCCCTGCTGCTGACCCCGGGGGCGAGGGTCGTCTTTCCGGGTTCGCAGGAGGTCGCGGTGCGGCGCTTCCTGGCTGCCGAGCACGTCGAGCTGCCCGAGGTCCGGGTGCGCGAGCTGCGCCGGGCGCGCATCACCGAGGCGACCGTCGTGGACTGCTCCTCGTGGCGCCGGCTGGGGGAGGTGGGCGAGCTGATCGCCAAGGCAGGCTGCCCCGTGCGGGTCGTGGACCACCATCCGGAGGGCGCCGACACCATCGCGGCGGGCGAGCTGGTGACGGCGCCGGTCGCCGCGACCTGCACGGTGATGGTAGGGGAGCTCCAGCGTCGCGAGATCGTGCCCGATCCGATCACCGCGACGCTGATGCTTCTGGGGATCTACGAGGACACCGGCGGGCTGACGTACCTCGACACCACACCCACCGACGTCGCAGCGGCTGGGTGGCTGCTGCAGGCAGGGGCGCGCCTCGAGTGGGTGCGCCGGTACGTGCTTCGCCCGCTGGAGCCCGAGCAACTCGAGCTCCTGAACCAGTTCGTCGAGGGTGCGGTGGAGCACCAGGTGGGCGGGGTGCGGGTGGTCATGACCATCGCCCGCCCAAGCGAGCAGGTGGAGGAGGCGGCCTACGTCATCCACCGCTACGCGGAGATCTTCGACCTCCCGGTTGTTGTGGCGCTCCTCGAGGTCCCTCCGCAACTGATAGTGATCGCGCGCTCGACCTTTCCCGGCGTGGATGCTGGCAAGCTGCTCGCTCCCCTCGGCGGCGGCGGGCACGCCACGGCCGCCGCCGCCCGCCTGCGCGGGAGGAGCGCGGTGGAGGTCGCGGAACAACTGCTGGGCGAGATCTCGGCCATGGTCGGGGCACACTGGACCGCGGCGAGCATCGCCACGCCGCACCTGCACACGTGCCCCCACGACGTCACCGTGATGGAGGCCAAGGAGCGCCTGGTCCGTCTGCGCATCAACGCGATGCCGGTGGATGAGGGAGGCAAGCTGACCGGCGTCGTGACCCGCCAGATCTTGGACGCCGCACTGGCCGGCGGGCTCGGGGACAGGCCCGTGACCACCGTGATGCGGCCGGGCGTGCCGGAGGTACGGGCGGACGCGCCCGTTGAAGAGGTGCAGCGCCTGTTCATGGAAGGGCACGAGCGTTTCGTGCTCGTGTCGCTGGCCAGCGGGTGGGGGATCATCACGCGGATGGACCTCCTCCGCCTTCTCTACGACCGTCAGCTGGCCGAGGGCGCCAGGGTGGACCGCAGGGTGGCCGGGGCGCGGCTGGTGGTGCACGACGTCGGGCGGAGCCTCCGGCGCGCTCTGCCGCCCCAGCTCCTCGAGGTCCTGGCCGCAGCCGGCGAGCTCGCCCACGCCGCGGGTGGGCGAGCCTACCTGGTGGGCGGCGCGGTGCGGGACGTGCTGCTGGGCCGCTCCGTCGAGGACGTGGACGTGGTGGTCGAGGGCAACGGGGTCGAGCTCGCCGAGCGGCTGGTCGCCCGCTTCGGAGGGCGCTCGCACCCGCACGAGGCTTTCATGACCGCGGTGGTGCACCTCGGCGGCGACGTGCGGCTCGACGTGGCAACCGCGCGCACCGAGTTCTACCGTTCGCCCGCGGCGCTGCCCGAGGTCGAGACCTCCGCGATGCGCCAGGACCTCTACCGGCGCGATTTCACGATCAACGCGATGGCGATCACCCTGACCCCCGGACGGTTCGGCGACCTGCTCGACTTCTTCGGGGGCCAGCGTGACCTCGAGCGCCGACAGATCCGCGTGCTGCACTCCCTCTCGTTCCTGGACGACCCGACCCGTGCGATCCGCGCCGTGCGCTTCGCCACCAGGCTCGGTTTCGAGATCGCTGCCGAGACCCGGCAGCTCATCCGGGTTGCGGTGCAGGAGGGGGTGTTCTCGCGCCTGTCAGGGGAAAGGCTGCGGGACGAGCTGGCCGAGCTTGTCGACGAGGGACACCCGGTCGAGGCGCTGGCCGAACTCGAGCACCTGGGCGTCTTCCCGGCGGTGTTCCCGGGTGTCGTGTGGAGCGTTGCGCTGCGCCGCTTCCTGCATGAGGTCGAGTCGGTGCTGGCGTGGTCGGTGCTGGAGGAGGTGTACACGGGGCCGCGCTGGTTCGCGTTCATCGTCGCTCTCGCGACCCGCGCCGGCGAGGGGGGTGGGCGGAACCTCGCGCAGCGTCTGGCCCTCTCCGGGCGGATGGCCTCCGCGGTCGCCGGGGCGCGCGGCCGCATGGAGCAACTCCTCGCAGTCCTGTGCCAGAAGAACGTGCCGCCCAGTGACGTCGTGGCAGCGGTCGACCGCAGCGAGCGGGCGCTCGTGACGGTCACGATGGCGGCCGCCGGCAGCCAGGAGCGCCGCACCCTGCGGCAGGCGCTCACGGTGTGGATGCGGACGCCCGCTCCAGTCAGCGGTGCACAGCTGCGCGCGGCCGGGGTCAAGCCGGGTCCGGCGATCGGGGGCGCCGTGCGCCAGGCCCGCGCGGCGGTGCTGGACGGCAAGGTCGAGAGGGGGCAGGCTCTGGAGTACGCCCTGGCCGTCGCGCGCGAGCTCGGGGGTGGGACGTGATCGCGGCGGTCGTTCTGGTCGCCGCAGCGGCCGCTCCCGCAGAGCCGACCTACATCGTGGAGCGGGTCGTTACCGTGGCCGGGGAGGTACGCAGAACCTCGGTCTTTCGCAACGGCGTCGCGGTGGTCGTACGCGAGAAGCCGGGCGAGGACAAGCGAGTCTTGCGCCAGCCGCTCACCGAGGTCGAGCTGCAGGTGCTCACGCAGATCGTGGACGAGAGCTACCCGGACCTCGCGAGGTTCGGCAGCGCCGGCCAGTCCCCCGTCGAGGGCCGAGTCGAGCTCAGGCTCGCGCCTCCCGGCCGGGAGCCCCTCGTCGTGCGTTTCCCCCTCACGGGTGTGCCGGCCACGGGTGCGGCCCGCATCGGGCAGAGCCTCGACGGGCTGGAGTTGCGGATGACCAGTCCCGGGGGCATCCGCGAGGACCTGCGTGACTGGCAGCCCGCCGTTGGACAGTGGCTCGAGCTGGAGGACGGGCGCACCGGGCAGGTCGTCGAGGTGCTGCCCAACGGCAGCGGCTTCCTCGTGCGTGTCCAGATCGGCACTGGCCCGGCCTCGATCTTCGTCAGCGACGAGGAGCTGCGCCGCATCGCGGTGCGCCGGATCAAGAAGTGAGGATCACCGGCGGGAGCTGGGCGTCGCGCCGTGTCGCGGGACCAGGAAGTGGTGGCCCGCTTCGACCCACTCCGGATGCGCTGCGCGAGCAGGCGTTCGCGGTCCTCGGCCCGCGCCTGCCGGGCGCGGCTTTCCTGGACCTCTTCGCGGGCACCGGGGTCAACTCGCTGGAGGCGCTCTCACGTGGGGCTGCGAGGGCGGTGCTCGTGGAGCGGGCACCGGCGGCGGTCGCGCTGATCCGTCGCAACTTCGCGGCCCTCGCGGTGCCGCAGGAGCGATGGGAGCTGGTCGCCCGGGAGGCACGGCGCGCGCTTCCGGCGCTCGCCGAGCAAAGGGTCGCCTGCGCCTTCGCCTGGTGCGACCCGCCGTTCGCCTCGTGGGAAGAAGGTCCGGCCGCGCTGTTGCTCGCGCTGAAGCTGGGCGTCCTGTCGCCGGGCGCCGAGGTGGTGCTCGAAGCTCCCCCGAAGAGCGAGGTCGCGCTCCCGGGCCTCTCGATCGTGCGCGAGCTGCGCGGCGCGTTCCTCCTCCGCGTCGCCGAGCAGTAGTCGATCCGGGCAGAGAAACCAGCTTGCCGCGGCTATACTTGAGGGGTGCTCAACTTTGACCTGCCGAAGTTCCTCGGCGTCATTCCCTCGGAGGCGCCGCGCGCGGGCGACGTGCTGCTCGCAGTGGGGGTCCCGCCCCAGGTGCAGGTGGGCGGCTCGCCTCGGTGAGCTGGTTGGTGCGGCAGTGGCGAGCAAGCGGACCCTGGTGGCGCCGCTCGATCCGCTGGCGGCGGCAAAGCTCGGTGGCTGAGCTCGCGGTCGGGAAAGGGCCCAAGCGTTACGGAGTCGGCTCTGGCTCGTAGACACTTCTGGGAGGGGTCGGTCGTGCAGATCGTGGACGTGGTCAACCGGCTCGATGGCCTCAAGCGCTCCGTGGCACGGGTGATCCGCGGGAAAGACGAGGCGATCAACTGGATCATCGCGGCGCTGCTGGCACGCGGCCACGTGCTGATCGAGGACATCCCTGGCGTCGGGAAGACAACTCTGGCGCAGGCGCTCTCGCGGTCGCTGAACCTCGTCTTCTCGCGGATTCAGTTCACCTCGGACACCCTGCCCTCCGACGTGATCGGCGTGTCGCTCTGGCGGGCCGAGCGCGGAGAGTTCGAGTTCCTTCCCGGGCCGGTCTTCACCAACGTTCTCCTCGCCGACGAGATCAACCGGGCGACCCCGAAAACCCAGGCCGCACTCCTGGAGGCGATGAACGAGCGCACCGTGACGGTCGAGAAGACGCGCTACCGCCTGCGGGAGCCGTTCCTGGTGGTGGCTACCCAGAACCCGGTCGAGTACCTCGGCACCTACCCGCTCCCGGAGTCGCAGCTCGACCGTTTCCTTATGCGCATCTCGCTCGGGTACCCGGCCCCGGAGGAGGAGCTGGCCCTGCTCCGGCGCGGCGGCGTCGAGGGAGAGCTGGAAGCCGTGCAGCCAGTCCTGGAGGGCGCGGAACTCGTGCAGCTGCAGGCGCGCGTACGCGAGGTGCGGGTTGCCCCGGCGCTGCTTTCCTACCTGCTCGAGCTCGTGCACCGCAGCAGGAACCACGCCCAGCTGGCGCTCGGCGTCTCCACCCGCGGGGCGCTGGCGCTGCACCGCGCCAGCCAGGCGCTCGCCATGCTGGAGGGGCGCGACTACGTGATCCCGGACGACATCCAGCGGCTCGCCGTCCCGGTCATGGCCCACCGCGTGGTGCTGGCCGGCGGGGAGGTGGGCGAGGGGTGGAGCCGCAGCGAGGCCGAGCGCGCCGTGATTCGCGGGATTGTGGACTCCACCGCCGTCCCGCTGTGAGGCAGGCTCGAGGCCCGAGGCGTGAGGAGCCAGCGGTGAAGATCATCGGCGACGCATCCGTGGCTTTCGAGCGTCGGTTCCCGGGGTTCACCCTCAAGCCCACGGCGGCGTTCTGGGTGTTTCTCGTGACGGTGCCGCTGCTCGGGATGGCCGCCCTCAACACCGGCAACAACGCGCTCTACCTTCTACTTGCGCTCACCCTGGGGGCGTTCGTGGCCTCGGGGGTGTTCTCGCGCCACACCCTCAGCCGCCTGAGGGTGCGCCTCGTCGCGCCCGGCGAGGCGTTCGCCGGGGCGGCGGCGGGCGTGCAGTTCGAGGTGAGCAACCGCTCGCGCTTCCTCCCCGCCGCTCTGGTGGTCTGCCGCCTGCTCGGTTTGCCCGGGTGCGCCGTGATCGCCCGAGTGCCGCCGGGGGGCATGGCCCTCGTGTCCCTGCCCACTGTGTTCCCCCGGCGCGGCCGGCGCACGCTCCCCGCAGTCCAGGTAGAGGTGCGCCTACCGCTCGGTTTCTTCGTCAAGTCCGTGCGCTGGCCGCAGGCCGGGGAGGTGCTGGTCTACCCGCGGCGGGTGAGGGTCGGCCTGGTGCGCTGGGCAGGCCTGGCGCACCGCGACGAGGCGACCGCGCCCGGCCGCGGGCGGCGTGGCGGGGAGGTGGAGCAGCTGAGACAGTTCCGCCCCGGTGACGACCGTCGCGACATCCACTGGAAGCAGACCGCCAGGCAACAGCGCCTCATCGTGATGGAGCGCCGCGAGCGGTCGCTACCCTCGCACTACCTGGCCCTCGACCGCCAGCTGCCGCGCCGTGACGACGAGACGTTGCTGCAGCGCTTCGAGGACCTGGTGAGCGAGGTGGCGTCCTCGGCGCTGGAGCAGCTCCACCGCGGCGAGCCCGTGGGCCTGATCATCGGCGGGACGGTGACGCCCCCGGGCTCGGGAAGCGTGCACGTCCGGCGGCTCCTCGAGCAGCTCGCCCTCGTGCAGGCCGTGGGCCCCGGGGAGGACCCGCTGCCAGCACTGCTCTCGGGTGAGCCGGTCTACCGGCTGGTCGAGGCGCCATGAGCGCGGTGCTGGAGAGACAGCGGTGGCTCGCGGCGCTGGCGCTGGCGGTCGCTGTTCCGCTGCCGCTCACCGGCGTCGTGAGCTGGCCGTTCCTGCTGCCCTTCCTGGTGGTGGCGCTGTGGGTGGTGAGCAGCCGCCGCCCGCTCGCGTCCCCGCCGGCGTGGCTGGAAAACGTGCTGGCGCCGTTGATTCTGGTGGCGGTGGTGGCGGCCGGCGGCGTGCAGTACGGCATCCTTCGCCCCGTCTCACAGCTCGCGGTGCTGGTCGCGGCGGTGCGGCTGCCCGGGTGCGGGCAACGTTCCCGGACCCTGAGTACGGGCGGCATCCTCGCTCTGGTCGGCGTCGCCGGCATCGCCTCCTCCACGCACCCCTCGCTGGCGCTCTACCTGCTCGCGCTGCTGACATTCGTGCTCCTCGCGGTCGGCAGGCTCACAGGGGTCGCGCTTACCGAGGGCGCGACGGCCGGCGGACGCGTCACGGTCTGGCCGCCGCCGCGGCTGGTCATGGGGTCGGTGGTGGTGGCGGTGCTGGTGGCGGCGCCCCTGTTTGCGCTGCTGCCGCGGCTGCGCTCGCCCTTCGCAGCCGCCCCGTTCGGCGCGCGCTCCGTCACCGGGTTCCGCGAGGCGGTGATGCTGCACGGCATCGGCGACGTAAAGGAGTCGCGCAGGCTCGTGATGCGGGTCGTCTTCCCGGGGGTCGAGCGCGGCCGGGTGAGCCCCGACTGGCTTCGCCTGGTCGGAGCCACGGTGAAGCACTACCGGGCGGGGGGTTGGGTCGAGGGCCGCCTCAAGAGCCAGCGCCTCGCGGGTCACCCGGAGCACCCGGTCGCGCTGGTCGAGGGTGCCCCGGCGGAAGGCCTGCGGCGCGCGGAGATCGTGCTGGAAAAGGAGACAGGCGTGCTCTTCGTGCCGGGGGGGGCCGTGTCCCTCACCGTGCACTCGGCGGTCGCGGTGACGCGCGAGCAGTCGGGCGTGCTGCGTATCCCGCGCGGAACGGAGCTGCCGCTGCCCTACGGGGTGGAGTTCGACCCCGTGCGTGTCGAGCAGGCTCCGCCGGACGAGGTGGACCTGGAGCTGCCGCCGGGCAGCGACAACCTACGTGCGCTGGCCAGGCAGGTCACGGGGCGGACGACCAACTCGCTCGCGGCCGCACTGGCGATCGAACAGCACCTGCAGCGCAGCTACCGGTACACGCTGCGCACCCACGCCCCGGTGCGCGAGGACCCGGTGCAGTGGTTCCTCTTCCGCTCGCGCGAGGGGCACTGCGAGTTCTTTGCCTCCAGCATGGTGCTGCTCCTGCGCACGCTGGACATCCCGGCCCGGCTGCAGGCGGGCTACGCCGGCGGGGAGCCGGACGGCGAGGGCGGGTACCTCGTGCGCGACAGCCAGGCCCACGCCTGGGTCCTGGCATACGTGAATGACAAATGGCGTGTGTTCGACCCGACTCCGGCGGAGGGGAGGCCCGGGATCGTTGAGGCCGCCGGCGGCCCGGTGCTGCGCTGGGGCTGGCAGCGGATCGAGGGGCTTTGGGACCGCTGGGTGCTGACCTTCTCCCTGACCGACCAGGTGGAGTTCGCGCGCCAGGCGCTCGAGGCGCTGGCGGCAGGCAGCCGCTACCTAGCCCCGGTGGCCCTCGCCCTCGGGGGGCTGGTCGCGATCGTGCTCCTGTTCAAGACGAGGCGGAAAGCAGGGCCGCGGCAACCGCGCGCGACCGGCAGGCCGACGCACGTGACCCGCGCGCTGCAAAAGGCCATGCATGGTGCGGCCCGGCGCGGCGTTGCGGTACGTCCCGCGATGACGGCGCGAGAGTTTGCCGGCGCCGCCTCGGCCGCCTTCCCCGCGTCGGGCGAGCCCCTCACATGGCTCGTCCACGAGCACGAGCGTTCCCGCTACGCCGAGGGTGCCGCTCCAGCGCGCCGGGAGGTGAGGGCGGCCGTGCGGGCGATCACTCGCGCTCTCGAGCGGGCACCCCTTCAGGCTCCCGATATTCCTGCGTCGCCCTGAGCCCCTCGACCGCGGCCGCGAGCAGCCGCGCGTGCTCCTCGGTCAGTGCCTCGCCGGCCTGCGCCTGGAGCTCCTCGGCGAAAGCGGTGAGGGGCCCGCGCAGACAGGCAGCGTCGCCACGCCCGACGCAACGGTCGGCGCTCTCGAGGGTGGCGCGGAGGCTGTTGGCCCTACCTCCACGGGGACCGAGCCTATTGAGAAGCTCGATGAGGTCCTGGAGCATCTGGCCGAAGGGCGGGGTCAGCAGCACCGCGCGGAGCTGTCCGCCGCTGCAGTCGCGCCCGGCGAGCTGCCCGCCGAAGCAGCCGAAGCCGACGATCCTGCCCAGGTCGTCGATCGCGGTCGCGGCGATCAGCTCGACGCCGGCATTCGCGGGGATCAGGTCGTTGAGGTCGTACAGGACGCCGCGGCGGTGGAGTAAGGCGTGCCACCGTTTGTCGCCGGTGAGGGAGTAGCCCACGGTGCGGCCGAGGTCGTTGATGCCCCAGGCCGAGCCGTCGTTCCCGCCGAGAGTGCCGAGGTCGACGATGGCACCGCCACGGAAGATGACGGGCCGGGCCTTGTTGTCGGCGTAGCTCGACCAGCCGGCGGTCTCTCCGAACAGGTTGATCTTGTTGGCGCCGCCGGCGGTGCCGCCCAGAGTTCCGAGGTCGCTAATGACGCCGGCGGCCCACCGGAACGGCCGCGATCCGCCGGGGGCATCGTAGTAGCCGACGACTCGGCCCAATTCGTCGATGTCCGTGGCGATGCTCCGCCCGTCGAAGCTCGCACCGATATCAGTGATGGCGCCGTTCTGAGAGAGGAATGCGTGATAGGTCCCGGAGGCAAGGTATGCCCAGCCGACGACCTGACCCTGCGAGTTGATCCCGTTGGCCTGGCTGGGCCCGCCGCCGAGCGTGCCGAGGTCGGTCATCGCGCCCCCACGCCAGAGGTAGGCGTGCTGCAAGCCGTCCGCCGTCTCGGCATCGCCCGCAACGTCGCCGACCTGGTTGATCGCGTAGGCGAAGCTGTAGGCGCCCCCGAGCGTGCCGAGGGGGGTCATGACACCGCGGCTGTACACGAACGCCTGCTCGTGGCCGGCGGCAGCCCTGCACGTGCCCGTGATCTGGCCCCGGAGGTTGATGTCCAGCGCAAAGGAGTCGCCGCCGAGCGTTCCGAGGTTGGTGACGGCGTAGGTCGGTGCGGGCTGCGCCGTCGCCGGCGACGTGCCCAATCCGACCGCGAGCCCCACCGCCGTCGCCAAACCAAGAGTGGCCCTGGTGACAGTCGTGATTTTCATGGCAATCCACCCCCAAGAAACGAAAATTCGAGATCGGGAGTCTACCATCGGCTGTCTAACCGGGCTCCGCCTGCGGCACGAAGCGCGGTACGGGGCCGGCCAGCCACGCGGCCAGGGCCACGCTGCCCACCACCAGCGGGATCGCCGCCAGGATGTCCACCACGTAGTGGTAGGTGAGCAGGATCGTCGCGGCGATGAGCAGGCTCCCGATCGGAAGCAGAACGTTGTAGAGCGCGCGGTAGCGCCGTCGCGCACAGTAGAGGACCGCAAGGGTGACCATGGTGTGGCCGGAGGGGAAGGCGTCGGTCTTGGTCTTCTCCCACTGGTCGAGCTGCTCGCGCACGTGCTCTCCGACGAGCCCGGCCGGCAGCGAGAGGTAGCGCTCCTGGGCGACGGTCGTCCTCGGGCCGTAGGCGGGGACGACGAAGTAGCCCGCGTACGAGATCACGAAGGTGAAGACCACCGCGGCCGTGACCTGGGGGAGGAACGGGTCCCGCCGGGCCGCCAGGACCACGGCGAGCACGATGGCCAGGAAGAAGAACGTGGAGTAGGCGAGCGTGAGCACGTCGGCGATCCAGGCGGGCAGCGGCAGGGTGTAGAGCGCGGCCTGAGCCTCGTTGCCGAGCAGCGCCCGGTCGCAGGCCTCCAGCTCCTGGTCGTAGGTTCGAGGGTTGACGAGGGGGATCAGGCGCCCGAGGTTCAGGAAGATGAACGGGACAACCGGCACCGGGAGCAGCTCGCGGCACCAGTACCGCCACCCCGTCCGGTTCTCACCGAGGGCCAGGGCGGCGACCGCAAAGAGCGCCGCAACGGTCACCAGGGAGCCACGGACTGCCATGGGAATCCTGGCCGGGTTGCCCCAGGCGATGGCGGTCATCGCGGCGAGCGCGAGCAGGAGGGCTATCTCCGCGGGGCGCAACGCTCCCTTGCGGGCGCCTGACGGTGGTTCTAAGATGGCAGCCATGCTCCGGCGCAGCGTTGCCGCTCTGCCCCTCCTCCTCGCCCTGGCCCCCGGGGTCTGGGCGGGCCAGCGCGTCGTGATTCTAACCCTCTCCGACTCGATCCAGCCGGCCTCTCTGCGCTATCTTGAACGCGGACTTGAGGTTGCGGACTCCAGCGGGGCATCGGCGACGATCATCGAGCTGAACACGCCGGGGGGCCTCCTGACCTCCCTGAGGCAGATGACGACGGCCATCACGGCCGCCCGCCGTCCGGTCGTGGTCTACGTGACCCCGGCGGGCGCGCAGGCGGCTTCGGCCGGCTTCTTCCTGCTGATGGCGGCGGACGTGGCGGCGATGGCGCCGGGGACCAACGCCGGCGCGGCTCACCCGGTGGGCGGGGAGGGGGCGGAGCTCGCAAAGACGATCGCGGAGAAGGTCACCAACGACGCCGCAGCGCTCGTCCGGTCGCTCGCGACTCAGCGGGGGCGCTCGGCCGAGTGGGCCGAGAAGGCGGTGCGCGACTCGACGTCCTACACCGAGCGGGAGGCGCTGGAGAAGAAGCTGATCGACGTCGTCTCGAACGACCGCGGCGACCTGCTCAAGTGGCTGGACGGGCGAACGGTCAAACGCTTCGACGGGAGGTCCGAGAAGGTCGAGACCTCCGCGGCCGAGGTGGTGGTCGTCGCCCCGAACACCGGCGACAAGCTGCTCTCGGTGATCGCCCACCCCAACATCGCCTACTTGCTCATGCTGCTCGGCCTGGTCGGGATCTACTTCGAGCTTTCCCATCCCGGTGCGATACTGCCCGGGGTGCTCGGGGGCGTGGCCCTGCTGTTGGCTCTGTTCGCCCTCTCCGTGCTGCCCGTGAACTACGTGGGCGTGCTGCTGATACTGCTCGGGATCAGCTTCTTCGTCCTGGAGGTCAAGGTGGTGAGCTACGGACTGCTGACCGTGGCGGGGCTGGTGAGCTTCATCTTCGGCTCGTTGATGCTCATCCGCTCGCCTTTCCCTGCGCTGAGGGTGGGTCTCGCAGTGGTGCTCCCGACCGCCCTCGCCGTCGCCTTCGTCGTGATCTTCCTGCTGGCCCGCGTGCTGCGGAGCTATCGCAGGCAGCCGCTCACGGGGGCGAAAGGCCTGGTTGGGGAGTTCGGCAAAGCCGCCGTTGCTCTCGAGCCCAGCGGCAAAGTGTTCGTGCACGGCGAGTACTGGGAAGCGATCTCTCGCGCCCCGATTCCAAAGGGAGCGCGCGTGCGTGTCGTGAAAGTCGTCGACTTGCTACTGGAAGTGGAGCCGGCCGGAGGCGAGAGTCTCGGGCCGGGAGCAGAGGAGGCGTAAATGGCTCCGCAATTCCCCGCCGGCATCATTCTGGCCGCATTCTTCGTGGTGGTGCTGATCTTCAAGTGGATCAACATCCTCAACGAGTACGAGCGTGCCGTGATCTTCACCCTCGGGCGCGTGGAAAAGGAGCCCAAGGGCCCGGGCCTCATCTTCGTCCTCTGGCCGATCCAGCGGATGGTGAAGGTGAGCCTGCGGACCGTGGTGCTGGACATCCCACCCCAGGACGTCATCACCCGGGACAACGTCTCGGTCAAGGTCAACGCGGTGGTCTACTTCCGGGTAATGCACCCGGTGCGCGCAATCATCGACGTGGAGAACTACATGTACGCCACGTCGCAGCTCTCGCAGACCACCCTGCGCTCGATGCTCGGCGAGGTGGTGCTGGACGACCTCCTGGCGGAGAGGGAGAAGCTCAACCAGAGGCTGCAGGAGGTCATCGACCGGCACACCGACCCGTGGGGCGTCAAGGTGTCACTGGTCGAGGTCAAACAGGTCGACCTCCCGGAGTCGATGCAGCGCGCGATGGCGAAGCAGGCCGAGGCGGAGCGCGAGAAGCGCGCGAAGGTGATCCACGCCGAAGGCGAGGCGCTCGCGGCGCAGCGCCTTTCGGATGCGGCGGCGATCATCAACGCGCAGCCCGCCACCCTGCAGCTGCGCTATCTGCAGACGCTGACAGAGATCGCCACCGAGAAGAACTCGACCATCATCTTCCCGCTCCCCATCGACCTGCTCAGGCCGTTCTTCGACGTTGGGAAGGAAGGCAAGTAGCGCCTTGCCGAGGTACTTCGAGATCATCATCACGGGTCGGCAGCTCACGGCGCTCGTGGTGGGCGTCGCGCTGGCGATCGCGGTGGCGTTCGCCCTCGGGGTCGGCGTGCGCATGCTGCAGCCCGAGCCGCACGATGTAGCCACGGTCGCCCCTGTGCCGACCCCGGTCTGGCAGCCCACGCCGCCGGCCATCCCCGCCGCGGTCCCCACCCCCGAGGGTATCGCAGCGCCCGCGCCCACGGCCGCCCCGCCGCCCGTTGCCACCGAGCGCCCGAAGGCCATGCCGACAGGCGCGGCAGCCGCGAAGGCGGAGCCTCGCTGGGTCCAGGTGGCGGCGTTGGGGAAGCGCGGGCAGGCGGAGGGGGTCCGCAACCGCGTCGTGGCTCTCGGCTACACGCCCCGGCAGGTGCTGGTGCAGTCGGTGGCCGGAGGGAAATTCCGCGTCCGCGTGGGGCCTTTCCCCGATGTGGAGAGCGCCGGGCGGGTCGCTGCGCGGCTGCGGGCGGAGGGGTTCGGCGGCGCCTTCGTGGTGAACGAGTGAGCAGCGTCTCCCTGCCGGTCTGGATCCGCGAACGGAAGCTGAACCTCGGCGAGCTGCACGAGGTGCGCAACGTGATGAGCCGCGGGCGGCTGCACACCGTCTGCGACGAGGCGCGCTGCCCCAACCGCAGCGAGTGCTTCTCGCGGGGCACCGCGACGTTCCTGATCATGGGCGACGTGTGCACGCGCTCCTGCCGCTATTGCTCCATCGCTCACGGCCGCCCCCGTGCCCTTGACGCCGGCGAGCCGGCCGAGCTCGCCCGTGCCGCGCAAACCATGGGCCTCAAGCACGTCGTGGTCACCTCGGTGGACCGCGACGACCTGCCGGATGGCGGCGCCGGCCACTTCGCGGCCGTGATCGCGGAGCTCAAGAAGCTGGAGCCACGCCCCACCGTCGAGGTCCTCACGCCGGACTTTCGGGGCGACATGGATGCCGTGGACGTGGTGCTGGCCGCCGGCCCCGACGTCTACAACCACAACGTCGAGACGGTGCGGCGGCTCTACCCCCGCGTTCGGCGGCAGGGCCGCTACGACTGGGCGCTCGAGGTCATCGAGCACGCCGCGCGACACGGCAACGGCCTGGTCACCAAGTCCGGCCTCATGGTGGGCCTGGGCGAAACGCGCGAGGAGCTGGAGGCTACGCTCCGGGACCTCGCCTCCGTGCGCTGCCAGGTGGTCACGATCGGCCAGTACCTGCGCCCGACCTCGAAGGAAGTTCCCGTGGTGCGCTACTGGTCGCCGCAGGAGTTCGAAGAGCTCGAGGGGTTCGGGCGCTCGCTCGGGCTCGAGGTGATCGCCGGCCCGTTCGTGCGCTCCTCGTACCACGCCGAGGAGGCGTTCCTGCGAGCGTCGGGCCACGTGTAGCGGCGGCGGCCGGCTCCGAGCGCAGGTAGGAGCGACGTCGGGTTGGGGCGATGGGAGGTGCCAGCGTGAAGATCCTGGCTCTCGGAAGGGATGTCCCGGGTGTGACCGACGAGCAGTTCGGGCCGCACCTGAAGGCGGAGGCAACGCGGGCGTGGGAGCTCCACCAGCAGGGAGTGATCCGCGAGCTGTACTTCCGCGCCGACGAGGACGCCGCCGTGCTGGTGTTGGAGTGCGGGAACCTGGCGGAGGCGGAGCGGGCACTCGCGTCTCTTCCGCTCGTGCGTGAGGAGCTGATCGCTTTCGACCTCATCCCGTTGCGGGCGTACCCAGGCTTTGCCCGACTATTCGCGGCCGACGGCTAGGGGCGGCAGGTGGTGATTCCCGTCGTGCACAGGTGGCGCGGGGTCGTCGCACGGGGCCGCCGCGGGCACGTCCGGTGGTTCCCCATGCCGATCGAACTGTGGTGATACCTTAGGCCATGGAGGGCAGATGACAACGGAGAGGGCCGAAACCGAAAAGGACACCGGTGGGAGGTCTGGGAGCCCCCTCGGCAAGGCGTTCATCGGCATCGCCGGCATCATCGGCGCCGGCAAGACAACGCTCGCCACCGCGCTGGCCCAGCACCTCGGCCTCGACATCCACTACGAGCCGGTGATCGACAACGAGTACCTCGCGGACTTCTACCGGGAAACAAAGCGCTACAGCTTCGCAATGCAGATCTACCTCCTGAACCGGCGCTTCCAGCAGCACCAGGAGATCATCTGGCGGGGCCGGGGCGGGGTCCAGGACCGCACCATCTACGAGGACGCCATCTTCGCCAAGACCCTGCGCGACATGGACCTGATGGACAACCGCGACTATGAGACCTACGTGAACCTCTTCCGGAACCTGTCCAACTTCATGTGCCGGCCGAACGTGATCATCTACCTCGACGTGACGCCGGAGAAATCGATGGAGCGGATCAGAGAGAGGGACCGCGGCATCGAGTCGGGGATCACGGTCGAGTACCTCACGAGGCTGTACAAGAACTACGAGGAGTTCCTGCACGAGATCAGCCGTCTCATCCCGGTGCTGCGAGTGCGCTGGGACGACTTCTGGGAGGTCGAGCGGCTGGCCGAGGCCATCACGCGCGAGTACATGCGCGACAGCTTTCTCCGCGAGGTGGTGCAACTGGCATGAGGTCGGGTGATTCCGGGGTGAGATCCTTCCGCTGGAGGCCGCGGCTGCTGGCGGCCGGGGCCGGCGTTGCGCTGGCGCTGGCCCTGCCGGGGCCGGGGCTCGTGCCGCTCGTTCTGGTCGTGCCGGGGCTGCTGCGGCGGGCGCTCGCGGGCGCGCGCGGGTGGCGGGCGTTCCTGCTCGGGTGGCTCTCCGGGTTCGCCCAGTGGATCGTCGCCGTCGCCTGGGTGTTCATCGTCCTGCACCGGTACGGCCACCTGCACGCCGCGCTTGCGGTGCTGGCGGTCGTTCTGACGGCGGGAATCCTGGGTCTCACCTGGGCGATCGCGGGGTGGGCGACGAGCCGGCTGGCCGAGGGGTGGAAGATCGCGGTGCTGCCCCTCGCGATCGCCGCCTTCGAGGAGCTTCAACGCTTCCCGCCCTGGATCTTCCCCTGGAACCCGGTGGCGGCTGCGCTGACGCCGGTGCCGGTGCTGCTCGCCCCGGCGCCGGTGATCGGGGCGATCGGCCTCTCGCTGCTGACGCTGCTCGTTGGCAGCTCGCTCGACGCACTGCTTCAGCCCGCGCTTCGGCGCGTCGGCGCGATCTGGCTCGCGGTGACGGCGCTCGTCTGGGTGGGGACGGGGCTCCTGGCGCCGCCGTTCCGGCCGGCCGGCCCGGCGGTGAAGGTCGCGGCGCTGCAGCCCAACGTGCCGCTCGAGACGCGCTGGGACCCCGCCAACGAACAGAGGATCGAGGACACGGTCTGGCGGCTCTCGCGGCAGGCGGCGGGCGAAAAGGCGGCCTGGATCGTCTGGCCGGAGAGCGCCGTGCCTCGCGTCCTTGAGCGCGATGGCGCCTTCCGGAGCGAGGTCGAGGCGTTCGCCCGTGAGCACAACGTCTGGCTGCTGCTGGGCTCGATCGGCTTCGGGTCCGCTGAGGACGAATACTTCAACTCGGTGTACACGGCGTCTCCGGCCGGGCTGCTTCCCTGGCGCTACGACAAGATCCACCTTGTCCCGTTCGGCGAGTACGTTCCGCTGGCGGGCAGGATCGCCGCGCTGCGCGCCCTGGTGCGTGAGGTCGGCTCGTTCACCCCTGGCACGCGGGCGCTGCCGCTGCCGGGGCCGGCCGGCGCTACTGGGGTCGCGATCTGCTACGAGGTGGCGTACCCCTCGCTGTACGCCAGCGAGGTCGTGCGCGGGGCGCAGGTGCTGGCCACGATCACCAACGACGGCTGGTACGGGAACTCCGCGGCGCCCCGTCAGCACCTGGCGCTCGCGATCCTGCGGGCGGCCGAGGCGCGCCGTTACCTGGTGCGGGCCGCCAACACCGGGATCTCCGCGGTGATCGACCCCCACGGTCGGGTCCTGACCCAGCTGGCCTTCGACCGTGAAGGCCTGATCACCGCCGAGGTCCGGGCCGGAGAGGGAGTCACGCCTGCTGCCGCGTGCTCTTCCTGGCTGCGGGCCGCCGCGGTGCTTCTGGCCGTCGGTGCTATCATTCTCGGGGGCCGGCGCCGGGCCGCAGGCAAGTGACCCGATCGGTTCGCGGCGGCCCTGGAAGGTGACCGATGTTGGAAGACGTGGTGGCCCGAGCGCAGCAGGTCCGCGACACGCTGGTGAGCGTGCGGGGGTACCTTTGACGCCGAGCGGCTGCAGAACGAGCTGAACAAGCTCACCGAAGACACCCAGCGCAACGACCTTTGGAACAACCAGGAGCATGCCCGGGAGGCGATGCGACGGCAGCGCGCCCTCGAGGCCAAGCTCGCCAACGACCGTTTCCTCGCCGAGGCGGCCGAGGAGATCGAGGTCCTCATCGAGCTCGCCCGCGAGGACCCCGACGGCGAGCAGGAGCTCAAGGCCCTGCTCGCGCGCGTCGAGCCCAAGCTCGAGCGCATCGAGCTTGAGACGAAGATGACCGGCGAGTACGACGCCAACAACGCCTACTTCGAGGTCCACCCGGGCGCCGGCGGCACCGAGTCGGCGGACTGGGCCGCGATGCTGCTGCGGATGTACCTGAAGTGGTGCGAGCGCCGCGGTCTCGGGGCGGAGGTGATCGACACCCAGGACGCGGAGGAGGCGGGGATCAAGTCCGCAACGGTTCTGGTCAAGGGCGAGTACGCCTACGGCTACCTCAAGAGCGAGAGCGGCATCCACCGGCTGGTGCGCATCTCGCCGTTCGACGCCCAGGGACGGCGCCACACGTCTTTCGCCTCGGTGCACATCTACCCCGAGGTGGACGAGGCGGTGGAGGTGCAGCTCGAGGACAAGGACATCCGCATCGATCGCTTCTGTTCGTCGGGTCCCGGCGGCCAGGGCGTCAACACGACGTACTCCGCGGTGCGCCTGACCCACCTGTCCACGGGCATCGTGGTCACCTGCCAGAACGAGCGCTCCCAGATCAAGAACCTGGCGACCGCGATGAAGGTCCTCAGGGCGCGGCTGTTCGAGCTCGAACGCGCCAAGAAGGAGGAGGAGCTCGCCAGGATCAAGGGCCCCAAGAAGGACATGTCCTGGGGCAACCAGATCCGCTCGTACGTGCTGCAGCCCTACCGGATGGTCAAGGACCTGCGCACCGGTCACGAGGTGGGCGACGCCGACCGCGTGCTCAACGGGGACCTCGACCCCTTCATCGAAGCGTTCCTGAAGCAGCAGGCCAAGGCGGCCCTCGAAGGGTGATCGCGACGAGAATCCTCTGGGGTTCCCCCCTGCCGCCAACGCGCTCCGGCATCGCGGACTACGCGGCGGAGCTGCTCCCGCACCTGTCCCACCAGGCCGAGGTCGCGGTCCTGGAGCCGCCGGGGTGGCAACCTCCGGACCGCGCACCCTGGCTCTCCGGGCTCCGGCGGCTGTCGTGGGACGCTCCCACGCCGGCGGGGTACACCCCGCTGCTCCACCTGGGCAACAACCCCTACCACCTCTGGGTCGTGCGACGGCTGCGACTGTTCGGCGGGGTGGCCGTGCTTCACGACACGGTCCTCCACCACCTGCTTGTCGAGGAGGCCGCGGCCGACCAAAACTGGCAACGATTCGGCGAGGAGCTGGGCGACGCGCACGGTCACGCGGGGTCCGCGCTCGCCCAAGCGCGGCGCTGGGGGTACATCGGCCTCCTCGACCCTTTCCTGTTCCCGGCGCGATCGGCCTACCTCCGGCACGCATCGGCGGTGATCGTGCACACGCGCCTCGCCGAGCGGGAGGTGAAGGCCTCGTGCCCCGGCCTGCCGGTTCGGCAGGTGCCGCTGGCGGTCGCCGAGCCGGCGGCGGGGAGTCGCCAGGCGTGGCGGGGCAGGCTGGGCGTGCGCGGGGAGGAGCTGCTCCTTGTCCACCTCGGCTTCCTCACCCCTGCGAAGGGGCTGGAGGTGATTCTCCGCAGCCTGGCGGCGCTTTCCGAGCTGGGCGTGGCTGCCCGGCTCGTGGTTGTCGGGGAGGGGAGCGAGGCGGGCGCCTTTGAGGCCGCCGTCACCGCGGCCGGTCTCGACAACCGAGTCCGGGTCTGGGGGTATGCGAGCGAGGAGGAGCTCGGTGGCATTCTTGCCGCTGCCGACCTGGGGCTCGTGCCCCGGTACCCGACGGCGGGGGAGACTTCGGCGGCCGCCCTGCGCTTCTTTGCCGCCGGGACCCCGGTGGCCGTGGCCGGCTACCGACAGTTCCTCGAACTCCCGCGCGAGGCCGCGGTGCGCATCGCTCCGGGGCGGGCCGGGGTGGCCGACCTGGTGCGCGTCGTGGCGCGGCTCGCGGGGGACGACCGCGAACGCACGATCGCCAGAACCGGTGCCCGGCGAGCCTGGGCCGAGGGCGGACACGAGCCGGCCGAGGCCGCCTCGGCCCTCGTGGCGGCGGCGCGGGAGCTGACGGGCGATGTGGCTTGAGGAGGTGCAGCGGCTCCTGGCGGCGGCACTGGTTCGCCGCAAGCCGGCACACGAGGGGTTCATGGCCTGAGCGGTCCTGGTGCCGCTCGACGTCGCGGCCGGCCAGCTCTGGGTGCTCCTGACGCGGCGCACCGACTCCCTTCCGCAACACGCGGGTCAGCTCTCCTTCCCGGGAGGAGCGCGGGAGGATGGCGACGAGGACGAGGTCGCCACCGCGCTTCGGGAGACCCATGAGGAGCTCGGAATTGCCCCCCCGGTCGTGGTGGTCTTGGGCCAGCTCAACGACGTCTGGACGCCCAGCGGCTTCCTGATCTCGCCGGTGGTCGGCGCCATCCCGTACCCGCTGACGGTGCGGCCGGCCTCCGAGGAGGTCGAGGCGGTGGTGCAGGTGCCGTTCACGTACCTCGCGAATCCCGAGGCCGTGGAGGAGCAGGAGCTGGAGATCGCGGGAGAGAGGGTGGTCTCACCCGTCTACCACTACCGCAATCACCGCATCTGGGGTGCCACCGCGCGCATCCTCGCCGACCTCGTGGGCCGGCTCACCGGCGGGGTGGCGGCGGCGGGGGAGTGAGGGCGGAGTCCAAGACGTCCTGGGCGCGGCGCGTGGCCTCCGCAAACTGGAGCGCCTCCTTGGCGGTTGCCGGTGCACTGGGAAGAGCTGCCACGATCGCGAGCTCCCTGGTGGCGTCCTGCCAGTGCCTCTGGGCATGGTAGGCGACCCCGAGCAGGTAGTGGGCCTCCGGGTCCTGTGGGAACAGCGTGATGAGGGTGACCAGGACGGCCTGCGCGTCCGCCGGGCGTCCGGCGTCGAGCAGGCAGCGGGCGCGCAGCAGGCTCGCCTTGGGCTCCTCGACCCTGGCGCCGTCCAGTGTCGAGAGCGCCTCATCGAGCTTGCCCAGGCGGCGCAGCGCCTCGACCAGCGCCAGGTTGAACTGCCCTTTTTCGGACTTGATGGCTACCTGCAGCTTGTCAGCGGCGGCGGCGGGATTCCCGCTCGCGAGGTAGGTCGCCCCCAACCATCCGGTCGCCCAGGGGTCGTCCGGCTTGACCTGCAGCGCGCGCTGCAGCTGCTGGAAGGCGGCGGTCGGCTGGCCGTCGGTGAGTGCGATCTGGGCCCGCACCACCCTCGCCTCGAAGAGCGTGCCGTTGGTCGCCAGCGCCCTGTCGAGCGCCTCGCGGGCCGAGGCCAGATCGCCCATGCGTGCGGCGAGCAGCCCGAGGGCCGCCCACGCCCGGTCGTTGCCGGAGTCCACCTCGACGACGCGGCGGAACGCATCCCGCGCGCTGGCGAGGCGTCCGCGCCGCAGTTCCACCTCGCCGAGCGACATCAGCAGATCGGGCTTCTCGTTGCCGAGCAGGGCGGTGCGCAAGACGCTGTAGGCATCGTCCAGCTTGCCTGCCTCCATGAACGCCTCGGCCTCGAGCTCGAGCGCGGGCATGCACGACGGCTGCGCCGAGAGCACCCCGTGCAGAAAGGAGATCGCATCCTGCGGCCGACCCGCGGCGAGCATGCGGCGGGCGTCGAGCAAGGCCTCCAGAGGCACCGGCGAGGTCCCCGGCAATGCCTGCGCCGAGGCCCGCATCGCTGCCACGCGACCGCGCAGCTCCAGCGCGTCGGCGCTCCGACCCAGGCGGTCGAGCACCTCGGCCTTCACGTCGAGCACGTCGGGGAGCGTGTTCGGTGGGGTTGAGGCCTCGAGCACCTCGATGCTCGAAAGGATCGCCTCGACGGCCGTACTGTCCGTGGCCTGTGCCAGTCGCTGCCGGATCTGGGCGAGCGAGCCGGCACCAGTGCCCGTCCGCACCGGTGCCGTACCGACCACCGGGGTCGGCGGGGCGTTCAGTCGTGTGTTCACGCGGTTGAACAGCTTGATGAATTCCGGCTCGTAGAACTCGGGGATGAGCTCGAGCTGGGGTGCATCCTTGAGCGCCGCGGTGAGGGCCTCGTCGGCCTTCGTCCGTTCCCGGGCGTTGAAGTAGGCCATCGCGAGCTTGACCCGGATCTCGGCGCGCCTGCCGGGGTCCGGCTCGGCGTCGGCCGCGGCGGCGTAGAACTTGGCGGCAGCCTTGAAGTTGGCGTTCTGGAACGCCTTGTCACCCTCGGCCAGCGGCGCCTGGGCGCTGGCGACGGCCGCCACCAGCAGGACGATCGTGGCCACCACGGTGCCTGTGCGCATGCCGGGAGTCTAGCAAAAGCCGCAGGGGGCCGACCTACTGCGGGCGCACGACACGGGTCTGCTGGCTGGCGGCCGCGACCTCGGTCTGCTCGCGGTACTCCGCGCCGTCCGGCCAGACGACCCGCAGCTCGTGGGTGCCTGCCTCGACTTTGCGGTCCCGCACCGGCAGTGGTCCGAGCAGGTTGCCGTCCAGGTAGACGGTGGCGCCCTGGACGGCGACGCCGAAGTCGTTGACCACGGTGAGCAAACCGAACGGCGGGAGGTGCAGCGTGAGGGTCTGCCCCGCGCCGGTCACCTCGACCTCACGGGTGGCCTCGCGGTAGCCGGGAATGCGCTGACGGACGGTGTGCTTGCCCACCGTCAGCGCAACCCGCGTGGATTGCACCCTGCCCAACGCCTGCCCATCCACCTCGACGTCCGCCGGCGGGTTCACGAAGAGCTCGACCTCGACCGTCGCCGGAGTGGGTGCGACGGTCGGGGCCGGCGTCGCAACCGGGGAAGGCACGGGGGTCACGGCGAAGGAGCCCTTCTGACCTGCGGTCACGAGGCTGCCGGCCGGCGCCGACGTCCCGGTGCCGGACACGTACCACCACGTGGTCGCCGCCACCGCCACACCAGCGATCGCTGCGGCGATCGCGCGCGTCCGCACGCGTCGGGGCCTCGGCTCCGGGTGGAGACCGCTGGTGGGAACCTGGTCCAGCTGCCGCGCCGCCAGTTCGGTGGCGGCGGTGAGCCCCTCCGCCGGCTGGGCGGCCACCCTGGCCAGTTCCTCGCGGACCATGGCGGTGGTGGTCTCGGGCCGCCGCGAGGCTCCCCGCTGCGGAAGGGCGACGAGCACCTCCTTGAGCTCCAAGGCGAACTCGCGCACGCTCTTGTAGCGATTCTCCGGGTCCTTGGCCAGCGCCTTGAGGATCGCCCGCTCGAGTCGCTCCGGGCAGGCGGCGTTCCGTTGCCGCGGCGGCACCGGGTCCTGGTTGAGGATCTGGTAGATGACGTTGGAGAGGTTGGGTCCGGAGAACGGCCGCGCCCCAGTGACCATCTCGTACGTCATCACGCCGAGAGAGAACAGATCGGTGCGCGGGTCCAGCGGCTTGCCCGAGAGCTGCTCCGGCGCGAGGTATCCCGCCGTCCCAAGCGCGACGCCGGTCTGGGTTAGGCGCGACTCCGTCTGCATGGACTTGGCGATGCCGAAGTCCATGATCTTGATGGTCCCGTCCTCGAGCACGCGCACGTTGGCGGGCTTGATGTCTCGGTGGACGATGCCGCGTGAGTGGGCGTAGTCGAGGCCGGAGCACACCTGCAGCAGGATCGCGAGCTTCCCTTCGAGGGTGACGCTGCGGCCGGCCAGCAGATCGTCGAGGTCGGTTCCGCTCAGGAACTCCTGAACGAAGTAGGGTGCATTGCCCTCGATGCCGAAGTCGTAGACCAGGGTGATGTTGGGGTGCTGCAGGGCGCCCGCGAGTTGCGCCTCGCGGAAGAACCGCTGCGTGGTCTCGGGGTCGGTGGCGCTGCAGGTCTTCAGCGCGACCCACCTCTGGATGAAAGGGTCCCACGCCTTGTAGACGATGCCGAAGCCGCCGACCCCGATTTGCTCGGCGATCTCGTACTTGCCGACGCACTTCACCGTGGTCATCGCCCGCGTAGTCTAGCGCCTTTTCGTGCCCGAGGCCGAGGGTGCTACGCTTCCGACGTGCGTGTGAAGCGGGCTTCACTCGTCGTTCTGGCGGCCGCCGCAATTGCCGCGGTCGCCTGCCGGGGGCGTGAGGCGCCCCGCGCAGCGCGGGCCGCTTCGCCGACAGTTGCCCGTTCAGCCGACGAGCAACCGCTGGCGCCGTTCGACGTGCAGATGTTCCTGGCCGTGCGGGGAAGGGCGCTTCAGCGGCTCGAGGAAGCCCTGACCGACGTCGAGGAGAGCGGCGGGGACGTCCTCAGCCACGTGCAGGAGCTGACGGTGGCGGAACGCGAGGCGGCCCGCTCCCTGGGTGTTGACTGGCGTCGCTTCACATGGGTCCGGGATCAGGTGGGCAGGCTCATGACCAGCCAACGGCAGCACGAGGACCAGCGTGTCCTGACCGCCGAGTTGACGCGCGCGCGGCAGGACCTCTCCGCCCAGCTGGCGGCGGCGCGTGACCCGGCGACCCGGCAGTTCCTCGAAGCGCAGCTGAAGGCGCTCAACGCTCAGATGGAGAAGTTCGAGCGCGATCAGCGGCTGCCGGCACCGCGCGCCGAGGAGGCGAAGCTGCTGGAGTCCGTGCGCGCCGAGATCGCGACGCTGCAGGGGCGCCAGGACAGGGTTCAGCACCGCCTGCAGGAGTTGCTCCAGCGTTCGGCCGCCACGGCCACGGCGCGCCCGGTGCAACCCACCCGCTGAGCTCCCACCGGCTCCTGCACGGGCCTCCGAGCCCGCGAATCCCTCCTTGGACAAAGAGATACAGGAGTGTGGGCGTGCACGTCGCTGCGGAGGAAGGCAGGTCGGAAGTCGAGATGTTGACAAAGTCTCAAGCGCTGTTTACCTTGCGTGCCGGAGAAGGTGTTGACGTTAGTCCGGTCGAACGGCAGTCTCGACGGGGCCACGACGCCGCCAGCGGGGCGGGCCCACGTGCGAGCCGTGGCCGGGCGAGGGAGGAACGCATGAGACGAGTCGTGTCCGCAACGGTGGTGCTCCTCGTGGGGGCGGCGGCCGGCTACGCCGCGGAGTACCGGAGCTCGTTCGGTTTCACCGTGAGCATCCCGAACGACTGGCTGGTGTTGACGAAGCAGGCGATGGCGGAGAATCCGACGCTCGCCAACCCGAAGGAGGCAAAGGCGGGGAACATCAACCCGGACCTCCTCAACGAGCTCAAGGCGAAGGTCGAGAAGGGCTCGATCGAGATGCTCTTCGACGGCGCGACGAGCGACCCGACGTTCGCGGACAACATCAACGTGATGGTGAGGCGCGGCCAGATTCCGGACGCCCCCGACAAGGTCCGCCAGGCGTGCGACGCCTATCCGGTGAAGCTCGCCAAGTACGCAGGCCGCGACCTTGCGGTCGCTCGCTGCGAGAACCGGGATCTCGGGGCGACCAAGGTGTTCTACGTCGAGTTCGAGGGGGTGGTCGCGGGGACCGTCACGATGCAGTACCAGATCCCTCGGCCCAACAACGAGCTGCTGCTGGTCACCGCGACCTGCAAGCAGACCAGCCTGGAGAAGATCCGCCCCGAGTTCGAGGAGATCGTGAGGGCGATCAGGTCCAGTTGAGACCGGAGCGCGCCCCGGCGTGGTGAGGTCGGTGGTTTCTCTCCTCCGCCGGTTCGGCGTGGGTCGCGATCGCCACGATTGGTCGTATGCTCAGTAGCTGCCGCGTGGGACCGGACCGGCGATCAGGGTGCCACTGGAGGGCATGCGATCACGGGAGACGCACGATGAGGGCCCCTGTTGCGGCAAGCGTGCTGTCGTTGATGATCGTCTCCGCGGCGCTGGCGCAAGCGCCTGCCCCGACGCTCGGGCGCACCGAGTTCGTTCGCTATCTCTCGGGGAAGGCCGCCAGGGCGGCCAAACCGTAGCCCGCGCTCGAGGCGCAGGGCCTCAGGTGACCGAGGCCAGCCGGGACGCGTGGGTCAGGAAGAACGACAGCAGCTCCAGGTGGATCTTCAGGTCGACGTTCTTGAGCTTGACCTCGGGGTGGCCCTTGAGCTGGGCCGCGGCGAAGTTGAGCACGGCCTGAACACCCGCTTCGACCAGTTCGTCGTACACCTTCTGAGCGGAGTTGGAAGGCACGGTGATGACGGCTATGTGCACTTTCCGTTCTTTCACAATCCTGGTCAAATCGGAAACGCTCTCGACCACCAACCCACCCGGCACGCGCTTGCCGACCTTGCGGGGATCGGAGTCCAGGATCGCGACGATGCGGAAGCCGCCGGTGTTGAAGCCCGAGTAGTGTGAAAGCGCCGTGCCGAGGTTGCCGGCACCGACGACCAGCACCCGCCGCTCCTCGTGCAGGCCCAGGATGTTGACGAGGTGCTCCCGGAGCTGGGCCGCGTTGTACCCGACGCCGCGGATGCCGAACTCGCCGAAGTACGCAAGATCCTTTCGGATCTGCGCGGAGTTCAGGTGAAAACGGTCCGCCAGCTCCTGCGACGAGATGGTGGTTGTACCTTCGTGCTCGAGCTGCTGCAGGCAGCGCAGGTAGACCGACAGGCGGTTGATCGTCAGCTCGGAGATGCTCTCCACAGGGATGTAACGCTTGAATGCCATGCCTCACCTCACCAGGGTCCGTGCCGCGAGCTCGCCGACGCTTACCAGCCAGGCGGGGAACATCCCAAGCACCACCATGGCGAGGGCGCAGGCACCGGCAACGATCCTCACCAGCCAGGGTTCGGAGTAGCTGGGAGCGCGCCGTGGTAGCGGCTTCATGTAGAGATAATATACCACCCGCACATAGAAGAACACCGAGACCAGACTGTTGAGAACACCGACCACCGCGAGCCAGACGAGGTGCTCGTTGACGGCAGCGCGGAAGACCAGGAACTTCGCCACGAAGCCGATCGTGGGAGGAATTCCCGCCAGCGAGAACATCGAGAGCGCGAGCGTGAACGAGAGGAACGGACGCTCCCAGCCCTGGCCGGCGAGGTCTGTAATCAGATGCGGCTCGTCCTCGCTGTCCGAGAACGCCGAGACGACCGCGAAGCCCGCGATGTTCATGAAGGTGTACGCGGCAAGGTAGAAGAGCACGCCGGTGAGCCCGTCGAGGCCGAAGGCGACCAGCCCGACCAGCGCGTAACCCATGTGTGCGATCCCGGAGTAGGCCAGCATCCGTTTGATGTCGCGCTGCGCTATCGCCACGAGGTTGCCGAGGATCTGGGATGCTACCGCCACTGCCGCCAGCAGAGGCAGCCAGCGGGGGGTCAGGACCTGCGGGGAGACGCTCGCCACGACGCGGGCGAGAACGATCAGAGCCGCCCCCTTCGGCACGACGGAGAGGAAGGCAGTGACCGGCGTGGGCGCGCCCTGGTAGACGTCGGGGGCCCAGGCGTGGAAAGGCACCAGCGCCAGCTTGAAGGCGAAGCCGGTGAAGATGAGCGCCAGCCCGGCAAGGAGCAGCGGGTTACCGGAAACCGACCCGTCGGCGATGATCCCGGCGGTCGCACGCAGCGAGAAGGAGCCAGTGGCGCCGTACAGGAGCGCGATGCCGAAAAGCAGGAACGCCGATGCGAACGCTCCCACCACGAGGTACTTCCAGCCGGCCTCGAGCGAGATCCCGCTCTCCCGGTGAAAAGCGTTGAGGACGTAAAGCGAGATCGAAAGCAGCTCGAGCGCGACGAAGACGACCGGAAGGCTGTCCGCTTTGGCGAGCACCATCGCGCCGCTCGCCGACCACAGCAGCAGGCCGTAGAACTCGCCGTAACGGGCGCCTGTCCGCGCGAGGTACGGATCCGCCATGACCGCCACGAGCAGGAGCGCCGCCAGGATGTAGCTGTCCACGAAACGGCCGAGCGGGTCCACCACGAGGGCGCCGGCCCAGACGGCGCCCGGCAGCGGGCCGGCCCACCTGAGCGCGAGCGCGACGGCCGCCGAGAGGCCCGCGAGCAGCCCGAAGCGAGGCCGCAGGGAGGGGGCGAACGCGTCGGCCAGGACGAGAGCGCCCCCCGCCAGGACCAGCATGAGCTCCGGGAGAATCGTGGCGA
>Ga0315293_10000261_pt1 | contig 47152 bp, 48 predicted proteins | sample YL17G13_20_MG_FD_203071 | JGI IMG/M metagenome (GOLD analysis project Ga0315293, IMG submission 203071) | Sediment microbial communities from Yellowstone Lake, YNP, Wyoming, USA - YL17G13_20 | ecosystem: Environmental > Aquatic > Freshwater > Lake > Sediment | place: USA: Wyoming | collected... | reverse complement strand
ATTGGAGACGAGTGCACCAAGCCGTGGATAAAATGACGAAATGAATAATACCCCAATAGAGCGTTGAAATCTTGCGTTTAGGTATAATTTGAGGGTTCAAAAAGATGTTTTTCGACAGTCTCGTTAGCCAAAACACCAACGTCTGCGGATTTCCCCGCAGGATGTTTTGCATCGTGCCTGGGGCTCTTACTTGAATAACAAATGCCCCAGCAGCACTGCCACCAGCGTAACGGTGATATTGTCCACGTCTTTGAGCGGCAGGGATTCGACCAGCGTCCTGGCCAGGGCTACTACCCACAGGGTGCTTCGCGAACGCAAACCATTCGGCGACCCCTTTCCTACTTGGGTTTTGAGTAGTACAAACCACTTGCGCTAGTGTACGTTTGTGCATATAATGTTAGTGATGGACTACCAATGGGATAAAAACAAATCAGCCCGCAAAGCCACAGCAAGAGAATGCAGACAATACGAGGAACAGCGATGAAAACAGAGTATGATTTCAGCAAAGGTAAACGGGGCGCGGTAGATCCGACTCCTATGGGTAAGACGCGCATCACCATCCGGTTGGATAACGATGTCATTGAATGGTTTCGTCAGGTGGTCACCGAGAGGGGCGGCGGCAACTATCAAACAATGATGAACGATGCCCTGCGCGAGTACATTCAGCGACAAAAAGAGCCGTTAGAATTAATCTTGCGCCGCGTGGTGCGCGAGGAGTTGCAAAGTATGTCAGCGGATTAGAATTTGCAGAGATAGTGGGCTGATGCCGCAGACGTTTTGAATCGTGCCTGGGGCCCTTACTTGAATAACAAATGCCCCAGCGCCACCGCCGCCAATGTGACAGTGATATTGTCCACGTCTTTGAGTGGCAGGGATTCGACCGCTGTCCCGGCCAGGGCAATGAGGGTGATGGGGATGAGGTAACCGGTAAAGGGGCCAACGAAGATGCCGGCCAGCACGAACATGCCTAAAATGAAGGCCGCCAGCGCCCATCCGCCGATGAACATCCCCAGCGAGCCGGCCCAGGATTTATCCTTGTTCCAGGGTAGTTTCGGGGATTTGAGTCCGCGCCCCAGGATGTCGGCCAGGCCGTCGCCGCCGCACATCAGCATCAGGGCGACCATGCCGATGGGAGCATCCTTCCAATAGACCAGGGTCATGACGACAAAGACGATGCCGTAGAAGAGCGGCCCGCGCAGGATCTCGCGCCGGTCGCCCGTGCGGGACATGGCCTTGACCGAGGCCTCGTCCTTCATCACGCCCAGGCCGACCAGCGCAAACTGGGCGGTGATAAGCAGCGGCACCAGCGCAGCCAGCCAGCGGGCGTACCAGACGTCCGGGAACATCAGCCAGCAGAGCACGAAGATCGGCCCGGTTCCGATGTGGATGATCTTGCGGCTCAAGCGGCTCTCGATCCAACCGCGATGGGCGGCAAAGTCCATCAGCCGCAGCCAGGCGAGGGCGATGACAAAGGTGAGAACAAGAGCGATGAAGGGATTCATGGTGGACTCCTCCGAAATATGGAATGGCTTATTTTACACTCTCTCGAAAAGCGGTTAGTATCCAGGATCATTCAATCATACTCAGTGGGAATACTACCTCGAACAGGCTCCCGTAAGAACAAAGTCAGCAGGGAGGCCAGGACGACCAATCCAGCGGTCATTTGAAAGACGGGGGGAAAACCCCAACCGTCGGCCAGCGGCCCGCTGAGCAGCGTGCCCAAGGCTCCCGCCGAGAACATGAAGCCCAGCGTCAGGCCAGAAGCCAGGGCCATCCCGCCCCGGATCGTCCGCTGGGCCAGCACCACGATGATGCTGTGCACCGCGCCGGTGAACATGCCCGAAAGGGGGACAAGCAGGTACAGCCAGGGAGACCATCCAAGGATCGAAACCAGGAATAGCGGGATGCTGGCCAGCGCCAACATGCTCATGGCGACGCGCTGTTTGCTGAAGCGGTCGGCCAGGCTGCCGCCGATCACGTTCCCGATCGCCGAGCCGCCCATGAACAGACCGGCGATCAGGCCGTAGACGGCGGCTGTCTTGCCCATGTCGCTGAGATATTTTGGCACGAAAGTGATCATGTTCTGCTGCGCCCAGGCCTGAAGGGCGGCGATGAGCGCCAGCGCGACGAGGAAGCTCCGGGCGACGACAGGCCGGGATGCCTTCACCGCCTCGCTTTTCGGGGCTAGGATTGCCGTCCCTGTGGTTTTTCGCAACTGCCTGGCCGTGTTCAGGCCGATGGGCAAGCCGAGCGCGGCCAGAATAAGCAATCCTGTCGGCCCGAAGAGGGTCAGGAGCGGGCCGCCGATGATCGGCCCGAAGAAGTAGCCTAACTGTCCGAAGAGAAAGAACCAGGAGGCAGCTGTCGTCTCGCGCCTCTCCAGGTGAGTCTGCCCGCGCAACGTGGCTTGCATGACCCCGGCCGGGTGAAAGGCGGCCGAGCCAAGGCTGGCCAGGATCAGGCAAGGGATGGCGAAATGGACAGGCAGGAAGAGCGCCAGCGAGAACAGGCTGCACATCCACAAGATGCCGCCAGCCGCCATCAGGCGGGATTTGCCGAAGCGGTCGGTGATCCAGCCGAAGACCGGCTGGGAGAGAGATGCGACCCAGACGTAGATCGTAGAGATGAGCGCCAGCGCGGTGTTGCTCAGGCCAAGTTCGCTGCTCCAATAGGTGAGCAGTACCGAGCGCTGACCGTTGAGTACATCCACGATTAAATGCCCGTAGGCGACGGAGTTGAAGAGAGCATCGAGGAGGAGGGACATAGGATTTACGATTGGCGGTTGACGATTTTGGATTGTGGTTGCCGACTGCGCAACCACTTACGGTTGGATGAGGGACAACGGGACGGCGAGTAATGGAATATGGTCTGTCGTCGGTTGTCTGTGGTCTATCGTCAGTGGTAGAGGTCGTGTTCCAGGATGTAATCGTACACTGCGGGTGGGAGGAGATAGCGGAAGGGGCGGCCATCTGCGACGCGCTGCCGGATCTCGTGCGAGGAAATATCCACCGGGGGCGCATCCACGAAACGGACTTTGCGCGTGATGCCCGGCAAAATGGCCTCCAGGGCGGGGAAATGGATGGCATCGCCGGGGCGACGCATCACGCCGAGATAGCGGCAGGCAGATAACAACTCCGCCGGGCGGTGCCAGGCAGGCAAGTCGCGCAACGAATCGCCGCCCATCAGGTAGACCATCTCCGCGCCGGGATTCTGTTCGGCCAGCAGTTTGACCGTGTCCAGCGCGTAGTGCGGGCCGCGACGATCCATCTCCACGCGCGAAAGCTCGAAGGCAGGATTCCCGGTAATGGCAAGCTGGAGCATGGTCAGGCGGTGTTCGATGGGGGTGATGGTTTGGTCGAGTTTGTGAGGCGGGATGGGCGTGAGCACCCAGAGCAGACGCCTCAGGCCGAGCTGTTGACAGGCCTCGGCGGCCAGGATCAGGTGTCCGAGATGGGGCGGGTCGAACGTCCCGCCGAAGATGCCGAGCAGGTTAGGCATGTCCGAAGTATATCGCGTTTCGCCGAATCCGAATCTTTACCAAATCTTTTCACTATTTTCATGCAATCTTAACTTAGCGCTGCTATGATGAGCTTGGTCGAAAGGAGAGATAAAAGATGAAAAACATTTGGAAGTGGATTCTTGGGATCGTGCTCGTGCTGGTCGTTTTCTTCGGCCTGGGGATTTTGTCCCGCTTCATTGGCCCGCAGTACGCGGCTTACGGCTGGCATACCGGCCGGATGCCCATGATGGGCTATGGAATCAGTTCATTTGGCTTCATGCCATTCGGCATGATCTTCATGTGGCTCATCCCGCTGGCATTCCTGGTCATGCTGGTTCTCGGCATCCTGTGGGCAGTCAAGGCGCTGAAAGGGACGCAGGCTCCAGCTCCTGGCCGGGCGTGCGCACAGTGCGGTAAAGCGGTTCAGCTTGAATGGAAGAACTGCCCATATTGCGGGAACTCCTTGTGGTAGCCTGATTTCGGGCTACCATTGTAGCCAGACTCGATCTCCAATCCCAGCATCCGGCATACTTGCCGGATGCCTTTTTGTGTTTTAGTTGCATATAAATCTTCGCGCTCTCTCGCCCCCGTTCTTCGCGAAGCACCCTGCGGGTTGGGGGGCGCGGCTTCGCGGTTCATAAAGAAGATCATGTTGAGCTTGTTGATTTACGCGGCTCGCTCATCTCCTGCCGGACGGTCTGGTATAGATTTTCAGCCTTGAGTTCGTTCAGTGTGTAGCATGGGGCTTCGAGATGATCGGCCAACGCCTGCGCCAGACCTTGATCGAAGGAGGCGTGCTCCATGTTGATCACCACGCTTCGGAAATTGCGCCCCGCGATCTGCTCGGCGAACTGATAAGCCTCCTCCTGTGGCGGCAGAACGCCGATGGAGACGTTCCCTGCGCCGTCCGTCATGACGAGCAGCAGCGGCTCCACATCCGGGTGAATGATCTGTTCCTGCGTGAGCACGTCGTAGGCCATGAGCAGGCCGGCCGCTAGCGGAGTCTTGCCGCCGACGGGGATATCCGCCAGGGCGCGTTGGGCGAGTGTGACGGAGGTCGTGGGGGGCAAGATGAGCGTGGCGCGGTCTTTCTGGAAGACGACCAGTCCCACCCGGTCGCGACGCTGGTAGGCGTCGGTCAGCAGGGACAGGATCGCGCCCTTGGTCGCGGCCATGCGCTCAGCCACAGCCATGGACCATGAAGCATCCACCAGGAAGAGCACCAGGTTGGCGGCCTTCTTGACCCGCACCTTGCGCTGCAAGTCGCTTTTCTGTATGGCGAATGCCACCCGTTTGCGCTGCTCGGTGCGACGTTTCTGGTAAGGCGCGGCGGCGCGGATGGTGGCGTCGAAGGCTACATCGTCGGTCTTACCGTTGGCCGGGCGCGCCTGGATGTACCGGCCGCGCTTGCGCTCGGTGTGCGTGCGTGAACGCCGTCCAGCGTGGCGGCGGGTGAGTTTATCCAGGGGGGTATCTAACTTGCGCGGCTCGAACGTTTCCCCGATCTTGACCTTTTGGCCGCCATCCCACCAGTGGGCGTTGTGCGCATCGAAGACGGTCTTTTGCGACCCAGGCTCGCTGGGCGGCTGGTCAAGGGTTTCCTGCTCGGCGCTTTCAGTTATGACTTTTTTTTTTGCGCCTCGGCCTCGGCTTCTTTCGGCTCCGGCTCGGAGGGTTCGCCCTCTGAAGACGAGCCTTGTAATTGTTCGATGCGTTCCTGCAACTGCTCAGGCGAGATCTCTGTCTGGTGGAAGGGGCCGCGCTTGATGCGGTGCGGCAGGGCCAGCTCGGCGGCCAGGGCGATATCGCGGTTGGTGATGGCGGTGCGCCCCTCGAAAGCGGCATGGGCGCGCGCCGCTTTCAAGATCACCAGGTCGGCGCGGTGGCCGTCCACGTTGAGCGAGGCGGTCAGCGCGGCGATGGAGAGCAGATCGCGGCGTGCATAATTGACCTTGTCCACCATCGTGCGGGCGGAGGCGATCTGGCGCGAGATTTTCTCCTCGTGCGGGAGCCATTGCTTGCGGAAGGCTTCCGGGTCTGATTCGAAGGCCAGGTTGTTTTCGATGATGGTCACCCGGTCGCGCGCGTCGCGGATGCCGGTGATATCCACCGAAAGGGCAAAGCGATCCAGCAATTGCGGGCGCAAGTCGCCTTCTTCGGGGTTCATCGTGCCGACCAGGATGAAACGGGCGGGGTGAGAAAAGGATATGCCCTCACGCTCGACGATGTTCATACCCATGGCGGCCGAGTCGAGCAGCACGTCCACCACGTGGTCGTCGAGCAGGTTGACCTCGTCAATGTAGAGCAGGCCGCGGTTGGCAGACGCCAGCACGCCGGCTTCAAAGTGACGCTCGCCCTTTTGGATGGCCTGTTCGATGTCCAGCGTGCCGACCACGCGGTCTTCGGTCGCCGAGACGGGCAGGTTGACGAAGGGGATGCGCTTCTCTTCGATGGGCAGCGGTTCCCCCGATGCGGCTCGCTCGCGGCACTCGGTGCACCACGAGGTGGGCTGGTCGGGGTCGCAGCCGAAACGGCAGCCACGCACGGCGCGGACCTTGGGCAGAAGCGCCGCCAGAGCGCGCGCGGCTGTGGACTTGGCCGTGCCCCGCTCGCCGCGGATTAGCACGCCACCGATGCGCGGATCAACCGCGTTGAGCACCAGGGCGCGTCTCATGCGCTCTTGTCCGACGATAGCAGTAAAGGGATAGATCGAGGGCATAGGTGACTCCAGGCAAGATTATACTGCTTCTTGCCAGACTGGTAAACGCTGGAGGTGATTTTCTGGAAGTCAGGGTTGCCAACTTATCAATTCGCCTTTATAATCCCGGCTATCTTTAATAAAACCTGGAGTCACCTAGATTATGGAACAAAACGACGCCCTCGTCGGGCAGGGGGCCATGCCCGAGAGCAACACACCAGCAGAAGATACTACCAATACCCATACGAACATGGAAACCTTGCTTAAGGAGGAAGGCCTGACCCTGGATTTTCCGCAGCCGGGCGAGATCCGCAGCGGCGTGATCGCCAGCATCAACCCGACCCAGCTCCTGGTCAGCGTCGGGGCGAAGTCCGAAGGCGTGATTACCGGGCGGGAATTGGACCAGATCCCGGCCGCGGAGCGCGAAGCGATGCAAGTCGGCACGGAAATCCCGGTCTACGTGCTGGCTTCTGAAGATGCAAACGGCAACATCGTCCTCTCCTATACCCGCGCCTTGGAACAGAAGGGTTGGGAAGAGGTCGAAAGAATCCTCGAATCGGACGAAATCTACGCCAGCAAGATAGAAGGATATAACAAGGGCGGCTTGATCGTCCCCGTACACGGCTTGCGCGGTTTCGTGCCGGCCTCCCAGATCGGGATGCTGCGCCGCATGGCCGTCACCGGCGAGACCCCCGAGCAACGCTGGGGAAAGATGATCGGCGACCCGATCAACATCCGCGTGATCGAAGTGGATCGCAACCGCCGCCGCCTGATCCTTTCAGAGCGGGCCGCCAGCAGCGAGACGCGCCAGTCGCTCAAAGAGCGCGTCATCGAAGAGCTGAAAGAGGGCGAGATCCGCACCGGACGCGTGACCAGCCTGGCCGATTTTGGCGCCTTCGTCAACATCAACGGCGCAGACGGCCTGGTGCACCTCTCCGAGATTTCCTGGGAGCGCGTCCAGCATCCCAGCGAGGTACTCGAAGTAGGCCAGGAAGTGACCGTCAAGATCATCAACGTTGACCGCGAGAAGAAACGCATTGGCCTTTCCCTGCGCGCCCTGGCTGAAGATCCCTGGGCGAAGAAGGTCGAGAAGTTCCAGGTAGGCCAATTGGTCGAAGGCGTCATCACGCGCCTGACCAAGTTCGGCGCTTTCGCCCGCCTGGAAGGCGACGTGGAAGGCCTGATCCACATCTCCGAGATCGGCGAGACGCGCATCGAGCATCCCAAGGAACGCCTCCACGAAGGTGAAGTGGTCACCCTGCGCATCATCCGCATTGACCCCGAACAGCGCCGCATCGGCTTGAGCCTGCGGAAAGTTGATTCTGGCGCTTACAAAGAGCTTGACCTGGCGGGTTTCGACCTAGGAACGGATGAAGGTTTACCCCTGGACGCAATCCCGGTGGAAGAGCCTCCCAAGAGAAAAAGAACCCCTAAGAAGAAAGCCTCTGAGAAAAAAGCTTCTGAAGAAGATTCCGGAGAAGAAGCCTGATCTCACGAGAGCGCACCTGATCAGGTGCGCTCTTTCATAATGAGATCATTGCTGCCATGCACCTGCTTGTTGACGCTCACGAAGACCTGGCATGGAACATCCTTACCCTCGGACGGGATTACACCCGTTCGGCGGCAGAAACGCGCCAGCACGAGAAGGGTACCCCGAACGTCGAGCACAACGACAACACCATGCTCGGCTGGCCCGATTACCAGCGCGCCCGCACCGCAGTTGTCTTTGGCACGCTCGCTTCCGTCCCGCTCCGCCGCCGGTTGGGTGAGTGGGATATACTGGTATATGCCGATTTCGAGCAGGCTCATCGTCTCTACCGCGCTCAGCTCGACGCCTATCTCTCGCTGGCCGACCGCCATGCCGATAAATTCCAGCTGATCCAGACGGTCGCTGACCTTGACGAAGTCGTGGCTCCCTGGGCTGACGAGACGGAGACTCACCCAGTCGGCCTGGTCGTGCTGATGGAAGGGGCGGATGGGGTACGGACTCCGGCCGAACTAGAGGAGTGGTGGGGACTCGGCGTGCGCATCCTCGGCCCGGCCTGGGCTGGCACTCGCTACTGTGGCGGGACCCGGGAACCGGGCCCGTTGACCGAAGCCGGCCGCGCCCTCCTGAGCGGGATGGCCGAGATCGGCTTCACGCTGGATCTCAGTCACATGGATGAACTGGCGGCGCGGCAGTCCCTCGATAGCTATCCCGGCGCGATCATTGCCAGTCACGCCAACGCGGCTGTCATCATCCCGGAGTACGAAGGCAACCGCCACCTTCCCGATGCGATCATCAAAGGCATCCTCGAACGGGACGGCGTGATCGGTGTGGTGCCTTTCTGCAAGTTCCTGAACTATGGCTGGAAAAAAGGCGATGCCCGCGACGGCCTGACCCTGGAGACGCTCGTGGCGCACATTGACCACATCTGCCAGATGGCGGGTGACGCCAGTCACGTTGGCCTGGGCAGCGATTTCGACGGCGGCTTTGGGCTGGAAGCCGCCCCGGCAGAAGTGGACACGATTGCCGACCTGCAAAAACTCGACCCAATCCTGGCCTCCAGAGGTTACAGTGATCCTGACATCGCTGCCATCCTGGGGGGGAACTGGCTGCGCCATCTCAGAGAGACTTTGCCATCATGAAAAATTCTAAAAAGGAAAAATTGCTTTCCCCCGATACCACGCCTGAAGCGGCGGTACCTTCCCGTTTTCTGGTGCGCTTGGGGTTGAGCGTGACCCTGCTCGGTTTTATCGTTTTTCTGGTTGGGGCGCGACCGGGGCTTTTCTTTCTGGATCGCAGCCCTGTGGTCGGTTTCGTCCAGATCGCCGTCTTCCTGGTCGGTTTGGCGTTGATCTGCGTGGGTGGGTACATCAGCCTGATGGTCTTTTGGCAGAACGGCCAGCGCACGATTGCGGCTGACATCGGCCAGCGTATGGTCGCTACAGGTTACGTCATTGCGGTCTTCTCCGGCATGGCAGACGTGTTCGGTCTGGGCACGCGTCCGCCGCCCGATTACGTGCCGTACTTTGGCCCTTTGCAGGCCATCGGCGTTGAGATAGGCCAGGCGATCATCGTAGTGGGATTCTTACTGCTGGTACCTTTTCTCAAGCGGGAAAAGACAGAAGAAAAAGTAGCGGCGAGATAATATCTCGCCGCTACCTTTGGCAGCCTCACCAGCCCAAATACCGGTCAATTGCGGCCGCGGCTTTACGCCCGGCCACCATCGCCGTCACGACCAGGTGAGGGCCGGTAACAATGTCGCCGCCGGTGAAAAGCCCTTTACGATTGGTCGCGCCGGTATGCTGGTCGGCCTTGAACAGGCCATCGGAGTGGGTCTCCATTCCGGGAGTGGTGGCGCTGATGATCGGGTCCGGTTTATAGCCGATGGCGAGGATGGCTGTATCCGCTTCGAGGATGAAGTCCGAGCCTTCCACAACCTTGAACTTGCGCCGGCCGCTCTCGTCCGGTTCACCCAGCTCGGTGCGGACGCACTCGATCTGCGCCAGTTGCCCATCCGCGCCGGCAATGAAGCGCACCGGCTGGGTCAGGAAGTGGTATTGGGCGCCTTCTTCCACGGCCATTTTACGGTCTTTGTAGCCCCCGGGCATTTCGGCCTCGCTGCGCCGGTATAGACAGGTCACTTCCTTTGCCCCGGAACGCAGCGCCGTGCGCAGGCAATCGGAGGAGGTGTCCCCGCCGCCGATCACCACCACCTTTTCCCCGACTTCCGGGCGGGTGCACATCTCGTGGGGCAGCAGGTCCATGTCCACGTTGGCGCGCACCAGGAAATCGGTCGCTTTATAGATGCCGGGCAAATTCTCGCCCGGCGCGTTCAATTTTGTATCCACAGTTGTGCCCACACCGAGGAAGATGGCATTGTAGCCGCCCGCGAAGAGCTTATCCACTGTGATCTTGGGGCCAATGTAGGTATTGCCCACGAAAGTCACGCCAGCCCGTAGCAGATCGTCCCAAATATCGAAGACGACTTTCTTGGGCAGTTTGAAGTTCGGGATGCCGTAGATCAACAACCCGCCGGGGGCCGGCCATGCGTCGAAGAGTGTCACCCAGTGGCCGCAACGCACCAACTGTTTGGCGCAAGCCAAGCCGGCCGGCCCTGCGCCTATGATGGCCACCTTCTTGCCTGTGAACTTGCCCACCGGGATGTTCACGCCCTGTTTACGGCGTTCATAATGGGTGGTGAAGGCCTCCAATGCGCCGGTTGGGACCGGCAGGCTGCCCTTCTTGCCGCGTACACAAGCCCCTTCACATAATCTCTCTTGCGGACAGATGCGGCCGCACACCTCCGGCAGGGAGCTGGTTTGGCGGTAGACGCTGGCCGCTTCCAGGAATTGGCCGTTTTCGATCAACCACACGGCGTAGGAAATGTCATTCCCGGCCGGGCAGGCTTTTTGACAGGGAGCCGGATCCGGGCAGTGGATGCAGCGCGTGGCTTCGTACATCGCCCATTCATCGTCTAAACGAATGATGGCTTCGTCGAAGTCCCTGATCCGTTCGTCGGCCGGTCGCAGCGGCAAGCCGCGCGACTCGATTTTCATGCGTGCTTTGCGATCCACGGATGAAAAATCGCGGGGGAGCATTTCGTTCATCATTTTTCTCCTCGTAAATGTATAGGTTTCGGTAAATGGCGGAAATGATCACTTGCCGGTTGACACCCAGATATTTTACACCCTCACGGCCTCGTGCGGGAACTCGTGACCCTCGCCCTTCGCGCGGTCCATTCAATCGCGCTTGACTTGTGTGGGGGAAAGGTGTAGAATATGTATATACCTGTTGGTACAGGTTGGTATATGTACCCCTGTCACAATCCTGATGCAAAAACTTATGGAACAACACGCCAAACCGCTTTATCAGGTCGTTTCGGAGTCGATTTTACGCCAGATCAAATCTGGCGAATTGAAGCCAAACGACCGCCTGCCCTCCGAGAGTGACCTGTGTGAGATCCATTCAGCGGGGCGGAACACAGTCCGCCGGGCGCTCAGCAAGCTGGTTGATGAGGGCTGCCTGAAAACCATCCCAGGGTTGGGGACGTTCGTGGAAGACAGCCGACTGACCAAGACCGCCGAATACCTGATCGGGTTGACGCAGGAAATGCGTCTGCACGAAAAGGAGGTCACCAGTCGGGTGCTGGAAGCTAAACTGATCAGTGCGGACCCTTTTCTGACCCGCCAGTTGCACGTCCAACTTGGCACGGAAGTTGTCTTCCTCTACCGTGTGCGCGAAATGGACGGCGATCCGGTGGCAATCGAGCGTGCTTACCTCCCTCACGCGCTTTGCCCCGGTATATTGAAATTCGATTTCTCGAAGCAGTCGCTCTACGAGACTCTTTCCACGGTTTATGACAGGCGGCCTTACCGCGCCGAGCAGGAGATTGATGCCAGTCTCGCCACGCCGGAGGTTGCCCGCCTGTTGTGCCTGACGCAGCCGGCCGTTGTCCTGGTCTTCCATCGGGAGACGCGCCTGGAAAGTGACGAGGTGATCGAATACGTGGAATCCGAACTGCGCGCTGACCGCTTCCGCTTCTATACCAACCTGCGGCTGCAATCCGCGCCGGAGGACTTCACCTTTCGCCGATTGCCGGTGGATCTTTTGCAGAGATAAATTCAGATGAGCACGGTATCGGACGCTGAGCTGAAGGCCATGGTCGAGAAAGTCGTGCAGCGTACCTTGCATGGCCGGGAAGCAGGTCCTGAAAATCCACCGCAAGTGGTCACTCAGGAACTGTCGCAGGCTGGTAAGCCAAGGATCGTTGCGCTAGGTGCGGATCACGGCGGCTATGACCTGAAAGGAAAGCTTGCCTCGCATCTGGCCGAGGCTGGATATCAGGTCATTGACTGTGGCACGAACAGCACCGAATCGGTTGACTATCCTGATTTCGCTTTTGCTGTTGCAGAGAAAGTGAGCCTGGGTTACGCCTGGCGAGGCATCATCATCGATGGCGCGGGGATCGGAAGTTGCATCACCGCCAACAAAATACCAGGCGTGCGGGCAGCCATGTGCTACGACCATGCAGTCGCAGTCAACAGCCGCGAACACAATGATGCCAACGTGCTCACCCTCGGCGCCGGCTTGATCGGTGAAAATTTGGCCCGTCAAATCGTGGACACCTGGCTTTCGACCGAATTCGGCGGTGGGCGTCACGCCCGGCGCGTCGACAAGATCATGGCTATCGAGAAGAAATATTTACGATCTGGATAAGAATATGCCAATCGACCCGAAAGATGTAGAAAGAATTGTGGAAGTTGTCACCCGCGAGGTGCTGCTGGCCCTTGCGGAACAGGAACAACTAACAAAATTGCCCCACGGCGAGCACTGCATTGGGGAATGCGAGGAAGGAATTTGTGTGAAAACTTGTTTTGATCATGTTGGTTACGTTATTAATGCGGGTGCTGAGCGGATCACATCCACCCTGGGTGGTATCCCTCATGACCTGGATATTGCCGCGAAGATCGATCATACGCTACTGAAACCGGATGCCACACCTGATCAGATTGCCCAGCTTTGCTATGAAGCCCGCAAATATGGCTTTGCTTCTGTGTGTATCAATCCCGGTCACGTCAAACTGTGCGCGGACCTCTTACGCGGTTCCAATGTTAAGGTATGTACCGTGATTGGTTTTCCCCTGGGAGCCACCTCCCCGGAGGCCAAGGTGTACGAGACGGAAACCGCTTTGCGGGATGGAGCCACTGAAATCGACATGGTGATCAACATCGGCGCTCTCAAGGGCGGGGATTATACCTGGGTGGCGCGGGATATCCGGGGCGTTGTGGAAACCGCCCATAACGCTGGAGCGATCGTAAAAGTGATCATTGAAACTTCCTTGCTGACTGATGAGGAGAAAGTGACGGCCTGCCTGCTGGCCAAGCAAGCCGGGGCCGATTATGTCAAGACTTCCACCGGTTTTGCAGGGGGCGGCGCTACAGTCGAAGATGTGGCACTTATGCGGCGCGTCGTCGGACCGGAAATGGGTGTCAAGGCCTCCGGCGGCGTGCGTACCTTCGAGGAGGCCAGGAGCATGGTCCAGGCCGGCGCGACCCGCATCGGCGCCAGCGCAGGCGTCAAGATCGTGCAAGGCGAACAGGCGGCAGAGATGAAAATGGACAGCGTTCCCGTTCCCGAGATGGCGTACTAGGAAATCTGACAATGTTGATTGCCAGAGTCGTCGGCACGACCATCTCAACCATCAAAGATCCTAAGATTAAGGGTGATAAGTTGCTCATCCTGAAGCAGACCGACCATCTCGGTAACGAGATCGGTAAATCCTTTGTGGCGGTCGACCTGGTGGATGCCGGTGAAGGCGAATTGGTGCTGACCGGCCATGGTTCCAGCGCCCGCCAGACTTTTCTGACCAAGGACTGCCCGGTGGACGCAGTCGTGATGGCCGTCATCGATCATCTGGAAGTGGATGGCGAAGTGGTATTTCGCAAGGAGTGAAGACGGATGCTGATCGCGAAAGTTATCGGAACGACCATCTCGACCATCAAGGATGAGAAACTGACCGGACGCAAGCTGCTCATCTTGCGCCAGGCGGATGAGACCGGTACTCCCTTCGGCAAACCCTACGTGGCGGTTGACACGCTGGATGCGGGCATTGGCGATCTGGTCTTGACAGCTCACGGCTCGAGCGGACGCATGACCGATCTGACCCAGAACCGCCCTGTAGATGCAGTCATCATGGCGGTCATTGATCACCTCGAAGTAGGCGGTAAGGTTGTCTATCGCAAGGAATGACCATGGCCATTTTGTTCCGGTTTTTATATTTGGTAAAGGAAAGATAGTGTCATGACCCTGACTGACAAAGATTTGCTTTCTATCCAGGAGGCTCGCCAGATGGTTGAGCAGGCTTACCAGGCCCAACAGGTTTGGGCCAAGGCCTCGCAGGCCCAGGTTGACCGGGTTTGCGCCGCCATGGCCGATGCGGCCTTCCTGGCTTCTGAACGCCTGGGCCGCATGGCTGCCGAAGAGACGGGATACGGCGTCCCAGAGCATAAGAAGTTAAAGAACGAGTTTGGTTCCAGGCACATTTGGGAGAGCATCAAGGACATCAAGACAGTCGGGGTGATCAACTATGACGCGGAGAAAAGGATTTACGAGATCGCTTGGCCGATGGGGGTGGTGACGGCTTTAATCCCCAGCACCAACCCGACTTCGACTGAGATGAACAAGATCTTAATCTCGGTCAAGGCGCGCAATGCCATCGTGGTTGCACCCCATCCGTTGGCGGTCAAATGCTGCATTGAGACAGCGAGGGTGATGAAAGACGCAGCCTTGAGCGCTGGTGCTCCGCCGGGACTGATCAATTGCCTGACGCAGATCAGTCTGCCTGGCACACAGGAGCTGATGGCTCACAAACGGACGGCAGTCATCCTGGCAACCGGTGGGAGCGAAATGGTGCAGGTGGCTCACTCGATGGGGAAACCCGCCTACGGCGTTGGCCCCGGCAACGTGCCTGTGTACGTGGATCGTTCCGCGGATTTGGAGCAGGCTGCCAAATACATCGTGGCGAGCAAGGCTTTCGATTACTCCGTGATCTGCGCTACAGAACAGGCTGTCGTGGCTGACCGCCCGATCGCGCCGCGGCTGGCCCAGCTCATGGAAGCCGAAGGCGCCTTCTTCGTTGATGAGACCCAGGCAGACGCGCTGCGCGCCACCTTGTTCCAGCCAGGCGGCGCCATCAACCCGGCCGCGGTCGGCAAGTCGCCACAATATTTGGCAGCCATGGCTGGCATACAGGTGCCTCCGCACGCGCGCATCCTGGCGGCGCGCTTGAACAAGGTCGGGAGGGAGGAACCGCTCTCGCGCGAGAAGCTAACCACCGTCCTGGGCTGGTACGAGGCTGACGGTTGGGAAGCAGGTTGCGAGCGCTGCATTGAGCTGATCCAGTTCGGCGGGCGCGGACACAGTCTGGTAATCCATGCCACGGACGAGAAAGTCATCATGGCCTTCGGCCTGGAGAAACCCGTTTTCCGCATCGTTGTCAACACCATGGCCACCTTGGGCGCCATTGGCCTGACTACTAAGATTATGCCCTCCCTGACGCTTGGCCCGGGCGGGATTGGTGGCGCGGTCACGGGTGATAACATCACGGTTTATCATTTATTCAATGTCAAACGGATGGCCTTCGAAGTTGTGCGCCCTCCCGCGGCGGCGCTGCAACCCGGCACGGTGCCGGCCGGACCGATCTATGGTCCCGATCTACAGCGAATAGCATCCGAGGTCGAGGAAGTGGCGAAGGAAATTCTGAGAGCCCATAATTCAATGTCGCTCTGACAAGTGAAAGGCATCATCGCATCGCTCGATGTGCATTTTGAAATCGGTAACAAGATCAAAAGTATGTAAAGGAGAATCGTATGGCTCAAAATCCAGCTTTTATCGCATTAGGGATGGTCGAGACCCGCGGCCTGGTGGGCGCCATTGAGGCAGCCGATGCCATGGTCAAGGCAGCCAATGTCGTCCTGATTGGCTCGGAGTACGTTGGCGGCGGGTATGTGACCGTGATGGTGCGCGGCGACGTCGGCGCAGTCAAGGCGGCTACAGACGCTGGCGGTGCGGCGGCCAAGCGCATCGGTGAACTGGTCTCGGTGCACGTCATCCCGCGCCCGCACGAGAACGTCGAGTTGATCCTGCCGCAGAGCACCAAAGGTGGCTTCGGCGGCCGCTCCGGCGGAGAGAAGAAATAGTCGCCCGGGAATTTCTCTCCCGGCCCGATCTGCTCCAGACCCTCGAACGCGCCGAGCAAGTCATCCACTGGGTGGATGATCCTCAGCGCGAGCCCTCCCAAGTGAAGCCGCTGGACCCGCGCCCAGACGAGCCGTTGCAAATCGGAGTAGATCTGGGTACCGCCTACCTGGTGCTCGTCGTTCTCGATCAGAACCGGCAGCCACTGGCTGGCGAGTATCAGTTTGCCCAGGTCGTTCGGGATGGTCTGGTGTTGGACTTCGTCGGCGCGGTCGACCGGCTGTCCAAAATGAAGCAGCGGGTCGAGCAGCGCCTGGGTCAGGAACTGACTCACGCGGCTAGTGGTTATCCACCGGGTGTGCCCCAGGTCGAAGTACGCGCCACGGGCAATGTGCTGGAGGCCGCCGGGCTGCGTTGCACTGGTTTGGTGGACGAACCAACCGCTGCCAACGCGCTGCTTGGTCTGCGGGATGGCGTCATTGTGGATGTGGGCGGCGGAACAACCGGCATTGCCATCCTGCGCGAAGGTCAGGTAGTCTACACGGCAGACGAACCGACCGGCGGAACGCACTTCTCGCTGGTCATCGCCGGGGCGCACGACATCTCCTTCGAGGCGGCCGAGGCGATGAAGCTCGACCCAACGCAGCAGACCCGTTTGTTCCCGATCATCCGCCCGGTGATGGAAAAGGTGGCCAGCATTGTCGCCCGGCATGTTAAGGTTTATCAGACCCAAAGCGGCCATTCCGTAGATCGGGTCGTGCTGGTGGGCGGCACAGCGAAATTCCCCGGCATTGCTGGTGTGGTCGAAGAATATACCGGCGTGCCCACCGCAGTCCCTGACCGCCCGTTGTTCGTGACCCCCTTAGGGATCGCCATGCACGATCAAGTATCGTAGCGAAAGCATTGATAAGTTTTATGGAGAATTAATGACTGCTGAAGAATTTTCATTACGCTGCTACTGTTACCTGGACCGCATGCAGCCGCAGTACGCGGCCTTCGTCGGTACGGTGACCCAAGGTGACCTGCCGACCGAGGGCATGGCTGCTCTGTACATCGAAATGTCCCCTGGCAACGAAGTCTTCCGCACAGTGGACATCGCCGTCAAGGCAACTGAAGCCAGGCCGGGTGCGCAGATCGTCGAACGCGAGTTTGGGATGTTCGAGGTGCACTCACATAACCAGGCAGCGGTGATTGAATCGGGCCGCATCGTGCTGGAGCGCCTGGGTCTCAAGATCGAAGATCGGATCCGCCCCAAAGTTGCCTCGGTGCAATTAATCACCAACATTGACCCATACCAGGCGCAACTGCTCAACCGCTTCCGACGCGGCAGCATGTTGGTGCCAGGTCAGACGCTCCTGGTGATCGAGTGCTTCCCGGCGGCATACATCAACTATGCCTGCAACGAGGCAGAGAAGAAATCCAGCATCAGCATCGTGCATGTCAGTTCGGTCGGGCGCTTCGGGCGCATGTGGTTGTCCGGCACCGAGTCGGATGCCCAGACCGCTCGTGATGCGTCCATCCGTGCTCTCGAGGATCTGGAAGGTATTGAAAGCGAGTTCTAGGAGATTCACATGCCGAAGACTTTTTATACCGAACGCGATATTGATGACCTTGTCAAGCAAGGGGTCAAATCGCTGATTGTAGATGATGACGTCGTGCTAACCGACCTGGCCTACGAGAAGGCGCGACGTCTTGGGCTGGAACTGCTGCGCGAAAGCGACCAGCCGCCGGGCGCTCCCGTTCGCCCATATATTGCCAAGATCCCCTCGCCTGCCGCGAGCGGTTCTGGCAAGGCCGTTGTCAGTACTCCACCCAGCACTCCCCTCGCGACTCCCGTCCCCAGCCGCAGCGCGGCAAGCGACGAGGACCTACAGCAGCGCGTCTATAAAGCGGCTCAGGAGCGCCTGGGCAATTCGGTCGACCCCAAGCTGCTGGAAACGATCGTCCAACGCGTGGTCAAGAGCATCAGCACGAAGTAGAATATACCTATGTTGTTTGGACGTGTACACGGCACTGCGATTTGCACGATAAAATATCCCGATCTTAAAGGGATGAAATTACTGGTCGTGCAGCCCCTGGACAAGCACCTCGAACCAGTTGGGCCGATGCAGGTGGCCGTTGACGTGGTCATGGCTGGGACCGGCGACCTGTGCGTCATGGTCCGTTCGCGCGAGGCTGCCCTGGCGTTGCGTGAACATAAGTTCGTCCCCGTCGACCTGGCCCTGGTCGGCATCGTGGACGAACTGGTTGTCCGCCCGGACGGCGAATTCGATTTCACCCTAAAAAAGGGCGATACAAAGTACACATGAGTGAAATTCTTGGTGTCACCTAAAACCTTGATTTTTGGATTGATTGTATGATCTTAGGCAAAGTCACTGGAACTATAGTTACTACCATCAGCCACCCGCACTACAAAAACCGACGTTTGCTGGTCGTCCAGCCGTTGACCCTGCCGGGTGATCCGTCCAATGGGGATTTCATCGCTTTGGACAATACCCAAGCGGGTATAGGCGACACCGTTCTGGTCAACCGAGAGGGCAATGGCGCCCGCGATGCCCTCAATTTGCCGGATGGATGTGTGATCTCCGTCATCGTCGGGATTGTCGATTCGCTGTATATTGAATCGTTGGAGCCATGATGCCGGCTATTCGAGTGCCTCTGATCGCGGGTAACTGGAAATTAAACAAGACTTCCACCGAGGCCTACAAGCTGGTGGCAGAAATGCTGCCGGGTTTGAGGAATATCAGAGGGGTTGAGAAGTTGCTTTGTCCGCCGTTCACTGCGCTGATGGCGGTTTTTCGTTTAATTAAGGATTCGGATATCCGCCTGGGTGCGCAGAATATGTATTGGGAGGAGCAAGGAGCCTATACCGGTGAGATATCCCCCCGCATGTTGGCCGAGTTTTGCCAGTACGTGATCCTTGGTCACTCTGAGCGTCGAACTTATTTCGGGGAGACCAACGAACAGGTCAACCGCAAGGTGCGGGCTGCTATCGCACATCATTTGATGCCCCTTATCTGTGTAGGCGAGACTCTGGAGGAGAACGAGGTCGGAAGAGCCGCGGGGGTGGTCTCGCGACAGGTTAGAGAAGCGCTAGTGGGTCTGGACATTCTGGATGCAGAGCAGATCGTGATTGCCTATGAGCCGGTTTGGGCGATCGGTACGGGCAGGGCTGCCACTGCCACAGGAGCCAATACCCTTATCCGAAACGTGATCCGTCCAACACTAGCCAGCCTGTTCGGGGAGAATATTGCTCAGAGTGTACGCGTCCTGTATGGTGGTTCGGTTGACCCAGGCAACGCCGGGGATTTTTTTAGTCAGCCCGAAATTGACGGTGCGTTGGTCGGGGGAGCCAGCCTAAAGGCCCGCTTCTTTATCGAAATCGTCGAGGCCGCTCAGGCCTAGTCAGAAACATTAGAGGCAAGTATGGCCAAGATAAAATATGGGATCAAGAGGAATGGTGCGATAGTTCCGTTTTCACAGGATAGGATATCCAACGCGATCTACCGAACTGCGGTATACGTGCGCGGCCAGCACCCAGTCCAGGTCGAGGGGTGTGCCAGGGTTGCGGGGGTCGGAAGGATGCATAGGCTAACCTTCTTGTAATAAGCGCCATGAGTGGCGCGTGGTCATCCTTTGTCGTAAATATACCTTATTGCTCCCTGTCTCAGAATCAAAAAAACCGACTTACGGCAGCCTTCTATGCCTCCATGGAGATTCGGATCATACCCCCTCAATGGGAGTACCAATTTTAAACCAAAAACCGCTTATTCGGCGGTTATGTGCCCCAATGGAGATTCGAATAACATCCTCGTATCGGGGCTCCAGTTTTAGCCTCGAGTACTCGGAGAGTATGAAAGGGATGGGAGAAAAGGAAGTGCCCCCAAGCGGACTCGAATTGCTGTTTTTGGCGTGAAAGGATCATTTCCCCGGTCATTAATTAGCCAGGTACTAAACAGGGTAAGTTTAAGAGATGGTTAAAAAAAACCTCATACTGTCCTTTAATAATATGTGGTCATAAAGTGGGCTCGGCAGGATTCAAACCTGCGACCAACCGATTATGAGCCCGGTGGTTGCTTTTCTATAGCTTAAACTCTAAATTTGCACCCTTATATCTGGCGGTAATTTTCTATGGTTCCGTACCAGATATGGGGGAGGTCCGTTTTCGGGGGCTTCGCTGGCAGGAATCTAGCCGATCCGATAGCCCAGCTAACCTGATTTCTTTTGTAAATATAAAATTTGAGGGACAAAATCTGTCTTAATTATCAGATTGCCTTAAACCTCTTGACTCAGCTCCAGAATTTTGTTATTATATTCGTGAGCGGTCACGTGACCGCTCACGGTACCGCTCACGGTACCGCTCACATAATAAATTTACTTGAGAATATTCTCATGACGGATAAGAATAAAATTACCATCTATGACGTAGCAAAAAAAGCTGGAGTCTCAAGGCAAACAGTTTCGCGCGTGCTTAATAATCGCCAAGATGTCTCACCGGAGACAAGAAAACGCATTCAAGAAATTATTGATGGTTTAAGCTATCACCCTAGTGCGATTGCCCGCAGCCTAAGCCGACAAAAAAGCTACATTTTCGGTGTCGTGACAGCGGGGCTCAAGTACATCGGACCTTCCAGGACTTTAAGTGGGATAACCAGTAAAGCCGAAGAACTGGGTTATGGCCTGCTGCTCAAGGAGCTCGCAAGCTTCAGTGCGAACAATGTTCACCCATTATTGCAGTGGTTTCAATCTCATCAGGTGGATGGAATTATTTGGGCTGCACCTGAAATTGAGGACAATCGAAATTGGTTGGGGGATCTTCTGCCTGAAATAAATATCCCAATAATATTTTTGACCATGGAGAAACGTGAGGATGTTTCCATTGTCTCAATAGATAATTACCTGGGCGCAAGGATGGCAACAGAGCATTTAATCAGTCTGGGCAGGAAAAATATCGGCCATATAACAGGTCCACTCGATTGGTGGGAGGCACGTCAGCGCAAGCAGGGCTGGGAGGCAGCAATATCGGATTCGGGCTATGAACCTGCAAAACATATGTGGGCAGAAGGAAATTGGTCCTCCCGAAGTGGAAAAACAGCCTTCATAGAATTGTTAGAGAAATTTCCAGGGATGGACGGGTTGTTTGTAGGAAATGACCAAATGGCGTTGAGCGTATTACGAACTGCATTTGAGCAGGGCAGGAAGATCCCGGATGATCTGGCGGTGATTGGGTTTGATGGGATCCCCGAGTCTGAATTCTATTCTCCTTCATTATCGACAGTGAATCAAAACCAGAATGAGTTGGGTTGCATTGCCGTTGAGGAGTTGGTCAGGTTGGTAGAGAAGAAGTTGATGGCTGATGATGTGATCGAGCCGAAGTATATAACCATCAAACCCGAATTGATCATTCGCCAAAGTTCGCAGGCACAATAAAAAAGGAGGTGATATTTACTTATAAATAATAAAGGAAGTGCTCTTATTGATTTTAGGCCAACGAGAGCACTTCCGGAGCAAACGAATACTCTCGAATTTCAAGGCGAGAATCATCGCTCCGATTGATTATAACTCAACACTATCAAGTTCATAAAAGGAGAAGGAAATATGTCTCACAAAATGATCCATAAACTTATGTCGGTAATCCTGTTGAGCGTTATGCTGCTTTCAGCTTGCGCGCCAAAGCCTACCCCCGCTCCGGCAACCCAAGCACCGGCCACCAGTGCCCCAGCCACCAGTGCTCCGGCCACCAGTGCCCCGGCCAACCTTTCAGGCAAGCTCACGGTTTGGTGCTGGAAGGCTGCTTGGACGGACTCCATCGTGAAAAGTGGCGGTCTCGATACTTTTAAAGCCCAGAATCCGAATGTTGAAATCGAGTACGTAGAAATCTCACCCGCCGATATCTACCAGAAACTTCCAATGGCAATATCAGCCGGAACGGGTGCACCGGATTTTGCCTGCGTTGAGAGCAGTCACCTGGCGCAGATCGTTGCCCTGGGCGGTTTGACCGACCTGACTACCCAGGTTCAACCCTACGTAGACAAGATGAACGCTTACAAATGGTCTGATGCAATGCTGGATGGCAAGTATTATGCCATGCCGTGGGACAGCGGTCCGGTCGTGACGTACTATCGCCGGGATGTCTTCGAAGCAGCTGGCCTCGCCTCAGATCCAGATAGTGTAAGTGCTCTTATTGCTACCTGGGATGATTATCTGAATGTCTGCAAGACCATCAAGCAGAAGACCGGCGATGATTGTTTCGCAAGCAACAAAGCCAATAACGATGCCCGTCTCTATGAGATGATGCTCTGGCAGCAGGGCCTCGGCTACACTAATGCGGCCGGCAAAGTCACAGTGGACAGCCCGGAGAATATCGCCACCCTGGAAGAATTAAAGAAATTCTGGGATGCCAACCTTCTCTCGGATCAGTCAGCGTGGACGGATGGCTGGTATGCTGAACTTGCAGCCGGTGGCATGACGCCGATCGCAACAGTGGGACCGGGTACACCAGAAGCCCCTGCCGTGAAACCAGTGGCTACCCTTGTGGAGGCGGCCTGGATGGGCGTCTTCCTGAAGAGCTGGATTGCCGTCGGAACCGAGGGGCTGTGGGGCGTAGCCTTGATGCCGGCCATGAAGGCTGGCCAGGTGCGTGCATCGAACGATGGCGGTTCGAATGTTGTTATTCCTGACCAGAGCCAGAATAAGGATGCTGCCTGGGCTTTGGCTGAATGGTTATTCGGTCGGACGGATAGCCAGGTCGCCATTTTCAAGGCCAACGACATTTTCCCGTCTCTGGAATCGGCCTATGCCGATCCTATCTTCAGCGAGGCTGACCCGTTCTTCGGCAATCAGAATGTCCGTACAACCTATGTCGAGGCGGTGAAGATCGTCCCGGTCGGGTATATCTATGGGCCCAACTATGCTTTGATGAACAGATATGTTCAAACCGCCATACAAAAGGTCTCCACTGGCACAGCGTCCGTGGCTGATGCATTGAAAGAAGCGGCTGATGCCATAAGGAATGATACTGGCTTGCCTTAAACATCACACTACTCTATCTAATCGTTCTCCTCAAAAAGTGGGGGGAGGCTTCTCCCCCCACAGAGGACGATGATCAGTAGTTATTTAAGGAGGCTCGTCATGCTTGCTGCATCACGTTCCAAAAGAAAGCCTGTTAAATCTTCCTCCAAGCCGCCTCACTCATTGTGGAGGGAGATTGCTAAGGCCCGTTGGCCTTACCTGTTCATTTTTCCTTTTTACTTGAGCTTTTTCATTTTTGGTCTATATTCCACGATCTTTTCCTTTTACTTGAGTTTCACTGAATGGAAAGGGCTGGGGCCTATTAAATTGGTGGGCCTGAAGAATTATGTTTCACTGTTTAAGGATAAAGTATTCATTCAATCCATGGAGAATGGTTTCCTCTTATTTTTTTTGTATGTGCCACTGATGACATTTCTCGCGCTGATTTTGGCGGTAGTCTTGAATTCAAAACGTGTTCGCGGTTTCCAGTTCTTCCGCACCATCATTTTTATGCCGTTCATCATGAATATTGCTGCAGCCGGGTTTGCCTTCCGTTTAGTGTTGAATCAGAAATACGGAGTGGTCAACAACCTTCTGGCTGGAATATTCAATATCCCGCCCATCCCGTGGCTGGAGAGTATTTGGGGAGCACGCGTCTCGCTCTGCTTGCTGATCATCTGGGCCTGGCTGGGATACAACATGGTGATCATGCTTGCTGGTCTGCAAACCATTCCCAGCGAATTAACCGAAGCAGCCATGATTGATGGGGCCAACCCGACCCAATCGTTCTTTTATATCATCATCCCGCTGATGCGCCCTGTAATCCTGTTCTCGGTCGTGCTTTCTCTCATGGGAAGCTTCGGTCTATTTAACGAGGTTTTTATTCTCACGGGCGGGGGACCAATGAATGCCACCCTCACTCCGTTCGTTGATATCTTCAACCAGGCTTTTGCCAATTTCCGCTTTGGCTATGCCTCAGCGATGGCTTATGTCTATTTTGTCATCCTCTTCGCCCTGACCCTGATCCAGGTCAGTTATTTCGGAAAAAGGGTCGACTAAGGAGGCCGTCATGTTCACTCGCCGACTTTCCCGCTGGACGGGAGATACGCTGATGTATGCCCTGCTCATCGGTGTTTGTACGTTCATGCTATTCCCTTTCTTATGGATGGTCATAACTTCGCTTAAAACTGCCGATGAAATTTTTCACATTCCCATGATCGTCATTCCAGCACATCCTGATTTGCATGCATATATTTATCTCATGCAGCAATACCCTGTCTTTCGCGTTATTTGGAACACCTTCATTATTGCCACCTCCGGAACGGTTTTGAGTCTGTTCTTTTGCTCCCTGGCCGGTTATGCCTTTGCCAAATTCAAGTTTCCAGGCCAGAAAGCATTGTTTTCGTTCTTGCTCGGCACAATGGTTATCCCGAGTGCGGTCACCTTGGTGCCGATCTTTCTCATCATGCGTGATTTGAAGTGGATAGACACTATTTTGCCGCTCATCATCCCGGGCGCGGCCAACGCTTTCGGCATTTTCTTCATGCGGCAATATATTTCAACCATTTCGGAAGATATCATGGATGCGGCACGGATTGACGGGGCTGGAGAATTCACAATCTACTGGCGAATCATTGTGCCGATAATTGCGCCTGGCCTGACCAGCCTGGGTTTGATTTTCTTCATGGGCGCATGGAATGCCATTATGGGCCCCCTGATCTACCTGAAATCACCGGAGAATTTCACACTGCCCCTCATTATCCGCTCGATGACCAGTCCGGTGGGACGCACAATTTACGATACTCAAATGGCGGCCTCTGTGATCAGCATCATTCCCCTATTAATCATCTTCCTGATCTTCCAGCGTCGTCTCATGGAAGGGATTGCAGCCGGGGCGGTCAAGGGGTAGGTCGATCTTCTTCATATCGCTCGGAAGACCAGCGATTCCAGCAAACATGGGCAATTTGGTTCTGTTAGTCTAGCTGGTCCGGGTAAATTCTCCTCCAACGGGTGCAGGAGTTGCATCCTGCACCCAACAATCTTGTTCATGTAACAATCATATACCCAAGATACCTTAAATATTTTCAGGAAACAAGTGCTTCAATGTCATGGAACAACACTATCCCTCTTCAAGGTTGCATCTCGGTGCGGCCTATTATCCTGAACACTGGCCGGAGGATCGCTGGTCCGAAGATATCCGTTTGATGCGGATGGCCGGGTTGACTGTTGCACGCCTGGGGGAATTTGCATGGTCAACTATGGAACCGACGGCGGGTGAGTTCCACTTCGAATGGCTGGACCGGGCCATAGCAAAACTGGCTGCCGCGGGCATTGCTTCCGTGCTCGGAACGCCGACTGCTGCCCCGCCTGCCTGGCTGGTGCAACAACACCCGGACCTGCTGGCTGTGGACGAGAGCAGCCACCGCGTGCAGTTCGGCAACCGCTGTCATTACTGCGTCAACTCGCCAGAGTTCCACGACGCCACGCGACGCATTGTCGGAGCAATGGCGGAGCATTTCGGCTCGAATCCGAGCATCCTTGGTTGGCAGATTGACAACGAGTTCAACCGGGTCTGCTACTGTGAGCGCTGCCAGCGTCTCTTTCAGCAGTTTCTTGTCCGAAAGTTCGGCTCGCTCGAGGCGCTCAACGAACACTGGTCAACCCGCTATTGGAGCCAGACCTATTCTGCGTGGGAGCAGATTCCAATCCCGCTTGGTCCGCATAACCCTGGCCTGATGCTGGAGTTCAATCACTTCATCACCGAAAGTTATCGCCAATATCAACGTCTTCAGATTGATCTGATTCGTCCACACCTTGCACCGAATATATGGATTACGCACAACTTCATGGGCTGGTACGACGGCTACGACCATTACGACATATCCGCAGATCTCGATATTGTTTCCTGGGACTGGTACCTGCCTACGGGTCACCACGACTATTTAACATCCGGGGCCACACATGACCTCACGCGTGGATTCAAACGCCGTAACTTCTGGCTCATTGAAACCCAACCCGGAAATGTAAACTGGACAAGCATTAACAATTCGACCGACAAGGGGGAAGCGCGAGCAATGGCATGGCACGCGGTGGCTCACGGCGCGGACGCCATACTCTATTGGCAGTGGCGTTCCGCGCTAGGCGGACAGGAACAACTGCATGGCACGCTGGTGGACCAGTCTGGGCAGCCGCGTCCGTTTTACGAAGAAGCTCAATCGCTCGCGCATGATTTTGCGGCAACATCATCCTTGTTGGCCAATACTGTTCCTGTTGCTGAAGTTGCCATGCTGAATTCATTCGACAATCGCTGGTCGATCCACTGGCAGCGCCATCACCGCGACTTCGATTATGTGACGCATTTCAATCATTACTATCGCCCGCTCGCGGCGCGCAATATTGCCATCGATATCATCTCGGCAGATGCACTACTCGATGGATACAAATTGGTGATTGCTCCGACATTGCTTATGTTGAATGAAGAACGCGCGGCGCGCCTGAAAGCCTTTGTTGAAAATGGAGGGCGGTTGGTGTTGACTATCCGTTCCGGGATGAAGGATGACTATAACGCCCTGCTCCCTGTGCGCCAACCCGGTGACCTCACTGAAATGGCAGGTATCGAAGTAGAAGATTATTATGCCCTGCTTGATCCTGTGCCTGTTTCCGGTGAATGGTTCAGCGGATCATCACGCCTGTGGGCCGAACGGCTCAAGGTCCGGGACGAAGCGAGGACACAAGTAATCGCCCGCTATGGCGTATCCAATGGCTGGCTCGACGGTCAAGCAGCCGTTACATCCCATCTGTATGGCAAAGGTTGTGTCTATTTTATTGGCGCATATCTTGACGAGGCTTCGCAGCAACTGCTTCTCAACCGCATTGCGCAAGCGGCCGTCATCCGGCCGGTGATGGAAACTCCGGTTGGCGTTGAGGCCCGCAAGCGGGTGAATGCCAAGGGTGAGGAAATCTTCTTCGTCATCAACCACGAGCGAGAAGAACGCCAGGTACATTTGCCCTGGCCAGGATATGAGAATTTAACCAGGCAAAAAGTAAGTGAGTTGGACCTGGAACCCTACGGTGTGGCTGTCATTACACACTTAGTAGAGAGACTAACATGATATCGACCGATAACAACTTCCTGCATGTCAGTGGTACCAACATCGTCAACGGACGAGGGGAAACCATCCAACTGCGCGGCTTCTGTCTGGGAGGCTGGATGAACATGGAGAACTTCATTATCGGCTATCCGGGGCACGAAGCCGGTCTGAGATCGGCAGTGGAACGCGTCCTTGGAAAAGAAAAATCCCGCTTCTTTTTTGAGCGTTTCTTGCACTATTTCATCCAGGAAGATGACTTATCCTTCATCAAGAATCTGGGCTGTAATGTAATCCGCATTCCGCTCAACTACCGTCACTTCGAGGATGACGACCGTCCATTTGAATACAAAGAAGAGGGCTTTATCCGGTTGGACCGGGTGATCAGTTGGGCGCGTGACCTGCAACATTATGTCATCCTGGACCTCCATGCCGTTCAGGGCTGGCAGAACGGCGGCTGGCACTGCGACAACCCCGGCAGGGAGCCGCGCTTCTTCGGTCAGAAAGGTTTCGAGGACCGGGCGGTTGCTTTATGGCAGGAGCTCGCGCGGCGCTACAAGGATGAGGCTTTCGTTGCCGGATACAACGTCATGAACGAGCCGGATACCGACGAGGTGGCCTGGCTCAACCACTATTACCGGCGCGTCACCCAAAGCATCCGTGCCATTGATACCTGCCATATTATTTTCCTGGAGGGTAATCATTCCTCCCAACAGTTCGACATGCTTGATCCGCCGTTTGACCCGAATACGGTTTACAGCAGCCACAACTACGTCGAGCCAATGGATGGGATGTATCCGGACGTGGTTAACGGCGAGGCATTCGACCGGGCACAGCTCGAGAGGGACTATCGCAACCGGGCGTCGTTCATGCTCCGCCATAAGGTCCCGAATTGGGTCGGTGAGTTTGGGTGCCTCTACGAAAACACCGCCCTGACCGAATCGAACCTGCGCGTGATGAACGATATGATTGACATCATCGAGGGGCACGGTCATCATTGGAGCATTTGGACCTATAAAGATATTGGCATGATGGGGGCGGTGTTAGTCCACCCAGAGTCTGAATGGATGCGGCGCACGCTGCCGGTGCGCCAGGCGAAAACGCGGCTGCGCTGCGACTCGTGGATCGAGCGGCAAGCCCAGCCAATCAACACGTTGGTACGCCAGATTGCAGAGTATGCCGCCGAAATGATCCCCTCCGCCTCTGAGAGTGAAATCCTGTCGAAACTGCAGTTTGGCCTTCAGGATGGCCTCCTGTCCCAGGTATTGCTGCCTGCTTTCGCCGAGCAGTTCCGCGGCATGAGCGAAACAGAGATCGATGGCATGATGCAGTCCTTTGCCTTCAAGAACTGCCTCCCGCGCCAGGGGCTGGTCCAAGTGCTGCGCAGGAAATTGCGTGTATAAACCCAGCTCGTATGCCCAAGTGGGTGTCTTCTCTCGGAGAAATCTACGGAGATCTAGTGCAATCATTTTCACATCTGGTGAGGTTTTCTTCCTCATCAATCACGAGCGGACAGAAAAACGGGTGCACCTGCCCTGGCAGGCCCGCGAACATCTCAGCGGGCTGGATGCGCGCGAACTGCAACTGGAACCTTACGGCGTGGCGAATGTCGTCACTCATTCAAATTAGGAGACCTCATGAAGTTCTTTTTTGGCGCTGACTACTACCCCGAACACTGGCCCGAAGAACGCTGGCCGAATGATGCCTGTTTGATGAAGAAAGCCGGCTTCAATGTCGTCCGCCTGGCCGAGTTTGCCTGGTCGAAGATGGAGCCAAGCGAAGGCAAATTTAATTTCGATTGGCTTGATCGGGCAATTCAGATTCTCTCTACACACGGTATCCAGATTGTCCTGGGGACGCCGACAGCATCCCCACCTCCCTGGTTAATGACAAAACAGGAAGACCTCTTCCTTGTTGAGCGGAGCGGCGTACGGCAGACCTACGGATTACGCAGGGAATATTGTCCCAATAATCCGCTCTACCACCAATATACCGAACGCGTCGTCAGTCAAATGGCTGACCATTACAAAGATAAACCGGCCGTGATTGGTTGGCAAATTGATAATGAGTTTGGAGATCGTTGTTTTTGCAGCATCTGCCGGACTGAGTTCCATAAGTGGCTGCAAAAACGTTATCTGACCCTTGAAAATCTGAATGAGAAATGGGGCACAATCTTCTGGAGTCATATCTATACCGATTGGTCCCAAATTCCCGTTCCCCTGACCACCATCCGCTCCCAGAACCCCGGCTTGGGTTTGGACTATCGCCGTTTTATGTCCGATACTTACCGGGATTACCAGAAATTCCAGATCGATATCATCCGCCGACACTGCCTCCCCGAAAATCGCGGGGACTTCGCCGGCCATTTCATCACCCATAACTTGATGGGCTTCGGCTATAACCAGCTCAACTATTACGACAACTCCGCGGATCTGGATTTTGTTTCCTGGGATAACTACATGCGCATGCAATGGGGGATGCAGGCAGAAATAGATCCTGCCAGGGCTGCTCTCAGTCATGATGCCATGCGCGGTTTGAAGAAACAAAATTACTGGGTCATGGAGCAGCAGTCTGGCGGGGGTGGATGGGAATATGTAGCTGTCCCGCCTAAACCCGGCGAACTGCGATTATGGACCTATCAATCCATCGCTCACGGGGCGGATGCGATCGTCTACTTCCGTTGGCGCACTGCCCGTGTTGGAACTGAACAGTATTGGCAGGGGATCCTTGAGCATCATGGCATCCCAGGCCGGCGTTATGAGGAGGTATCCAGGGTTGGCAAGGAATTACAACGGATCGCCGAGACGATTGCAGGTTCACAGGTCAAACCACAGATCGCCATAATGCAATCCTACGATACACGTTTCGCCTTCCAGGTGCAACCCAACAATCCGCGGTTTGGATACGAAAAACACATCCAGGATATCTATCGCGGATTTTATAACAACAACATACCTACGGACATCGTTTCCGAAAAAGACCCCTTAACCGGTTACAAAGTAGTCATTGTTCCTGCCATGTATATCCTTACCGAGGAGACCGCCGCAAACCTGGAAAAATTTGCTGCGGCGAGCGGGATTGTGGTTTTCACGCCACGTACAGGGGTGAAGGACGAATCCAACACGGTTGTCAACATGAAACTACCCGGCCTGGTCGCCAAAATGTGCGGTATTGAAATTGAAGAGTACATTTCCATGCCAGTTGATGAAGACAACCGGGTTCAATTTGGCTTGCATGATTTGGAGGATGAATTCCCTACATCTGTATGGGCGGATGTGATCGAACCGAAGGGCGCAGAGGTGATCGCCTGGCATACCCAGGATTTCTACGCCGAAAAACCAGCTGCAACCATCAATCATTTTGAAAACGGCAAGGTGATCTACCTTGGCATTATGGGTGACAGCACTTTTTACAATGCGATCGCCCGCTGGATATCTGGTATGGCTAGAGTTGAACCCTTGATGGAAACCCCCACAGGCGTTGAAGTTACAGAGCGTTGGCAGGGTGAACAGCGATTATTATTCGTGCTTAATCACTTGGAACAGCCGCAAAAAATCGAGTTGAATATGAGTTACACCAATCTGCTCGATGGCAAAACGCTCCTTGGGGAAGTTCAAATTGAACCGCAAGGCGTGTTGATTCTTACTGCCGCATAAGGGAAAATGGTCATGAACACCGTTAAGTTTTCGATCTGTGTAACTGATCAGCCATCATCAATCCGAGCGTCTCTTGCGCAGCAATCTCAGTCACAGTGGGGGATTAATTCCTAGCAAAAAGCGCTCCTTGCAATAACGGTTAGTTACAAAAATTCTTTGCGGTGAGTGTGGCCCATAGATAGAATGACACCAAATTCAAATGCGGATCCAGTGCAGTCTCGCTTTCCAAAGATAGATAATAGGTCTATTTCAAACGATTTCTGAAAAGGAAAAGAACATGTCAAAGAAAGTCTTTAATCTCTTAAGCGGTCTGGCGCTCAATGTTTTGTTGATCAGTGCCTGCCACCCAACAGCGACAGTCACTGAAAACCCCACTTCGGTGCCATTGCCGACCGCTTTGCCTACCGCCTCACCCACCGCCAGCCCCGTTCCTACACAGGTCTCACCGCCTGAGCCAGTGTGGGCATTTCAAACCGGAGGCGCTATCTGGGGCGCGTCGGCCATCAGCGATGGTACGGTTTACTTTGGCAGTGACGATGGCAATCTGTATGCGGTCGATGGGCAGTACGGCAGCCTCAGATGGAAGGTTCTAACGCAAGGAATTGTGCGCTCTCGGCCGGCCATCTTTGGTGCGTTGGTTTACTTTGCCAGCGATGATGGTTATCTGTATGCGGTAGAGGCGCAATCCGGGACGCAGGTCTGGCGCACGGATATCGGCAATTCTTTGCCGCGCGACAAGCGCGAAAAACTCGGCACTTCAACCGACCCCACCGGATATGACTACCTGCAGTCATCACCGGTGGTGGATGGACAGATTTACATAGGCAGCCTGGATGGGAATGTCTATGCACTGGCTGCTGACACCGGCAAGATCAACTGGACGTTTAAGACAGGCCAGAAAGTGCGTGCTACACCAACGCTGGCGGATGGCGTCTTGTATATCGGCAGTTGGGATGACTCTATGTATGCCCTGGATGTGTTGACCGGCCAGATGCTCTGGAAGACCCCGGTTGGTGGGGAGGTGCAGACGACCGCCCTGGTGGCTAACAATTTAGTCTACACTGCCAGCCGTAAAGCCAGCGTGGTGGCGTTGGACGCACAAACAGGAAAAAAGAAGTGGGAATTTGATTATGGTTCTAACATGTGGGTGGAGTCGTCTCCCCAACTGAAGGATGGCATTATCTACATCGGTAGTTCCGGCAATAAGGATGTTTTGGGATTGGACAGCCAGACTGGAAAAGCATTCACCTTCTTCTTTTCACAAGCATTCCATTGGAGCACACCGGCCATTGTGGACAATATACTTTATATCGGCGGGACCAGCTTTAATCAGGAAGTAAATAAAGGTGGGTTGTTCGCATTAAAGCTTGTGGACGGAGAAATTTCCGACCCCAACCACGAGTACTGGTATTTCCCTGTCCAGAGAACACTGGAAGCTGAAGGTAACTGGAGCGGCGTGGCTTCTTTGCCTATTGTTCAAAACGGTGTTGTCTATTTCGGCGGGCTGGATGGAAAATTATATGCAATAAGGACAGTGCCGTAGGATTCGCAGCATTGCACTGGTGGTTCTTGTAGTGGGCTGGACGGATTAGCTTATGGGCAGAACAGTTTATATCGACTGGAAGGAATAACCTTGTGAAAAGTGTATGGAGAGCACATCAATGAATCATCGCGAAAGGGTTCGGATGGCCCTTAACCATGAAAAGCCGGATCGTTGTCCTCTGCAGGCTGGTTTTACTCCGGAATTCGCAGCCCGCTTGCAGGCGGACAAGGGCATACAGCGTTTAAAAGCCCATAACCCTCATGGCGGTGGCAATACTTATGAAATCGAGCGGGCCCTTGGGGAAGATCTGTTAATCACATCCGTGGGCTGGGCCAATTCCTATTACATGGATACCAAACCTTACACAGATGAATGGGGCATTGGTTGGAATGTTGTTCCATACGAAACTCCCTTTGGTACCGGTATCTATTCCGAAATTTGCAGCCACCCCCTCGCGGAGGAAAAGGCCATCAGTGGTTATCATGCACCGGACCCTAATCGCACGGAGTTGTACCAGGCAGCCGAGCAGATGATTCGGGATTTCAAGGCGGAGTATTGGATCGTGGGTTCAACGGTGACTACCATATTCGAGACCGCCTGGGCATTGCGCGGACTGAAACAGACATTGATGGATATGGCCAGGAATCCTGACCTGGCAAATCACCTGTTCGATATCCCCTACCACTACCATTTGACTGCCGCAAAAAAACTAGTTGAGATGGGAGTGGATATGATTTATTTGGGGGATGATATGGGTGCCCAAAATCAGATGATGATCTCTCCGTGCATATGGCGCAAATACTTTAAACCCCGCATGGCAAACATGATTACCGAACTGAAGGCAATCAACCCCAATCTGAAAGTGGCTTACCACACGGATGGCAATGTCGAACCCATCATCCCTGAGTTGATCGAGATCGGGTTGGATGTGCTCAACCCAATCCAGCCCGCATCGATGGACCCTGCCAAGATCAAGAAAGAATACGGTAACGAACTCTGTTTTTGGGGAACCATTGACGAGCAATACACATTACCGTTTGGCTCCCCGCTGGAGGTTGCCAACGAAGTAAAGCTGCGGCTTGAAACCGTTGGATGTAACGGCGGGTTGATTCTGGCTCCTACTCATTCCGTACAACTGGATACTCCGCTTGAAAACTTCTGGGCGATGATCAACACAATCACTCAAACTACCTATAACACTTTTTCCGAGTACGTTACATAGACAGCGACTGGAATCAGTCCATCACCGGTATAAATCTGAAGACTCTATTATTATTAAGTACACAAGCCTATGAAATACTCACCAGTAAGAACGGTTGGCCGATGATCTCGACCTGCATCAACAGCCAAACTTTTGATCGCTAGGAAATATTGGAGGTTATGTAATGAGCAAAATCATTTTCCGCTGTACCACCCTGGTATTATCGCTTGTGTTCCTTGTCAGCACTGTCAATTGTGGAACAACGCCGTCTGTTGAACCAACAATTCCAATGAGCCCAACAACATATCCTTACCCGCTCATCGCACTTTCATTAGAATCACTACCCCTCTCCGGTGAATGGCGTTTTTCCGTTGACCAAGGCAAGGTGGGTGAGGAGCAGGAGTGGTTCGCACCCGGGTATAATGATTCGGCCTGGATAACCGTGAGCGTGCCACATACCTGGAACGTCATGCCAGAGTACTCTGAGTACGAAGGATTGGCCTGGTATCGAAGAACGTTCACTGTCCCTGCTGAAGCCAAAGATGCCCATCTGCGTTTGCGATTCGAGGCGGTCTTTTACCTGGCGCGCGTCTGGTTGAATGGTCAATATCTCGGCCAGCACGAGGGCGGGTACACACCCTTCGAGTTCGATGTGAGTACCCTTGCCAAGCCGGGCGAGGAAAATACGCTTGCCGTCCAGGTGGATAATCTGCGCACTGCCAACCGCATTCCAGCTGTACTCAACACGGATTGGTCATTCGATTGGTGGAACTATGGCGGTATCTCGCGCGACGTCTCATTGGAGATAACCAGCCGGGCGTACATAGCCCGCCAGCAAATTGTTTCGACCCCGCATCTTACTGGTATCGATGAAGCCGATTCAGCAACAGTGACCGCTACAATTACGGTTAATAACACCTCGGGTGACACGCTAAGTGGCACACTCGTTGCCAATCTCCTGGAGGATGCCAGTGGCCAGGCTGTTTTGGTTTCACCTGTTTCGTCTTCTGTAAGCGTCCCTGCAGGCGAGAGCGCAGATGTTCAGCTGACTGCCACACTTGCATCGCCAAAACTATGGCATTTCGACCATCCCAATCTGTATCGCTGGTCGGCTTCCCTGATTGCCGCTGATGGCCAGGTATTACACACGGACGAGGTCACGATTGGTATTCGCTCCGTGGAGTTGAAGAGTGGATTTTTCTATCTTAATGGCGAACGGGTGCGGCTGGTAGGTGTCACCCGGCATGAGGATTACCCCGGGCAAGGCTCCGCTGAGACCGTGACCGCCATGGCGGCAGACTACAATGATTTGAAGTCGCTGAACGAAGTGCTTTCGCGCCCGGTGCATTATCCGCAAAACGAATTCATACTGGACTACGCCGACCGCCACGGCATCCTGCTGATCCCGGAGGTCCCGGCCTGGCAATTGACGCAGCAGCAAATGAACAGCCAGCAAATGCGTGACTTGGAAAAGCAGCAGTTAAGCGAGATGGTCACTGAAGATTTCAACCATCCATCCGTGTGGGCATGGAGCGTAGCTAACGAAATCGTCTCGAATACGTCCGCCGGGTTTGAATTTATGAAGCAGATGATCGCTCATGTGAAGTCGCTCGACCCAACGCGCCCGGTGGGATTCGCTTCGAATCGCCTTTATTCACAGCCGCAGTTTGATGCGACTGCCCTGTCCGACTTTGTGTTGATAAACCAGTACTTCGGCACCTGGGGTGGCCCCAAGCAGGGACTCAGCCCGGGCCTTGATCTCATTCACCAGACATGGCCGGATAAGGTTGTCATTATTTCTGAATACGGCTTCGAGCCTCACTGGAATTCGTATTGGGGTCCGTCTACATCTACGTTGAACTCAGACCAGTATTACTTCATTCCGGATGGCACTCCTTCCGATTCAGAAGCTGCTGATGTCATCCGGCGCCAACTCATCAACGAACAGATGGATGTCTTCCGCAGCAAGCCATTTGTGTCTGGAGCAATATTCTGGACTTATCAGGACTACCGCACCCGCAGCAACTTTATTATGGGCCTGGTGGATTATGATCGGAATCGGCGCGGCTCCTGGGAAGTCCTGCGGGATGAATATGCCCCGGCGCTGATCGACTCGCTGACTCTCTCCCCGGCGGCTGACGGCCAACGTACAGCGACGGTTGCCTTGCACACCCGCGGCCCCGTGGAGGTGGATATGCCAGCCTATACTTTGCGTGGATATACCTTGCACTGGGCACTGACTTCACTGGACGGTAGCACGAAGTTCTCCGAAGGGGATGTTCCCCTGCCGACTTTGGCTCCCGCATCACAATGGTCGGGCGAGATTTCATTTACTGTACCTGCCGCGGATTACATCCTGACAGTGAGCATTATCCGTCCGACTGGTTTCTCTGTGACTGAGGTCTCTTATGATGCCCAAGGAGAGCAAATTCCATGAAGGTAATTCGTCTGCATGCTCGCGCTGACCTCCGCCTGCACGATGAGTCTGACCCGATTCCCGGCGCAGGCGAGAAAATGTTGCAGGTGAAGGCCGTGGGTATCTGCGGATCGGATCTGCACTGGTTTGCAGAAGGTGGGATCGGCGATGCACAGCTCGAACACCCCCTGGTGCTGGGCCACGAATTTGCGGGGATCACAGAAAGCGGCCAGCGCGTGGCGATTGACCCGGCCATCCCGTGCAGGCAATGCGAGCTTTGCAAGCAAGGACATCCCAATCTGTGCGAACGGGTGGTCTTTGCCGGGCACGGAACCCAAGACGGTGCACTGCGCGAATGGATGGCTTGGGATGAGAGAAATTTATTCCCCATCCCCGATACGTTTACCTATATAGATGGAGCAATGCTCGAACCGCTGGGAATAGCCATGCATGCGTTGGACCTGGCTCATCTAGAGGAAGGGATGACGGTCGGAGTATTCGGCTGCGGAGCAATTGGCTTGCTGATCGTCCAACTGGCCAGACTCTCCCGTGCAGCAAACATCATTGCAACAGACAAACTTGTCCACCGGTTGGAAGCAGCAGGCAGCATGGGAGCGACGAAAGCCATTTTGGCGGAAGGCGGGGCTGAGATCCAGGAAGTGATGGCGGCAACTGGTGGCCGCGGTGTAAACATCGCTTTCGAAGTCGCCGGAGAGCAGGAGGCGGTCGACACTTCGATCGCTGCGGTTATCCCTGGTGGAAAAGTCATTCTCGCAGGGATCCCTGTTGATGATAGTACATCATTTTCCGCGTCCACTGCAAGAAGAAAAGGGCTGACCATTAAACTCGTGCGCCGGATGAAGCACACTTATCCGCGGGCGATCGAGCTGGTCTCCAGAGGGCTGGTGAATGTGCAATCCCTGGTAACACATCGTTTTCCGCTGGTGAAAGCCGCCGAGGCGTTTGCGGTCGCGCAACGGCGTGAAGGTATCAAGGTCATTATCGAAATGTAGGAGGTAGTTATGAAATGTGCTGTTGGCGTCGATTTTGGCACTCTCTCAGGGCGTGCCGTGATCGTGGATGTTTCCAACGGGAAAGAACTGGCCACCGCTGTGCATGAATATCGCAACGGGGTGATCGACGAGTACCTGCCGGGTACCAATATCCGCCTTGAACCGGATTGGGCTCTGCAAGACCCCAACGACTACATCGAGGTCCTCAAGAACACCATCCCCGCGGTGCTGAAAGAGAGCGCTGTTGACCCGGCAGATGTTATCGGTGCTGGGATCGATTTCACCGCCTGCACCATGCTGCCCACCCGGGCTGATGGCACCCCGCTTTGCTTCCTGTCAGAATGGCGCGATCAACCTCACGCCTGGGTAAAATTGTGGAAGCACCACGCCGCCCAACCCGAGGCTAATCAACTCAACACCATTGCCCGCGAAGCTGGATTTGGTAAGATTCTGGATCGCTATGGTGGCAAGATCAGCTCCGAATGGTTCTTCCCCAAGGTCTGGCAAATTCTCAATGAAGCTCCCGAAGTCTTCTCAGCCGCGGACCGTATACTCGAAGTTGCCGATTGGGTCGTCTGGCAATTGACCGGCGTGGAGACGCGCAACTCCTGCACGGCGGGATACAAAGCCATGTGGTCCAGGACCGAAGGCTTCCCGCCCGCAGCATTCTTCAAAGCGCTCGACCCGCGTCTGGAGAATATTGTGGATGAGAAGATGAAACGAGACATCCTGCCTTTGGGAGCCAAGGCAGGCGGCATTACCGAACAAGCCGCGCAATGGACGGGTTTGAAAGCGGGCACCGCTGTGGCGGTTGCAAATGTGGATGCCCATGTGGCTGTGCCTGCGGCGACCGTCACAGAAAGTGGACGGATGGTCATGATCATGGGCACCTCCATCTGCCACATGGTGGTTGGTGAAAGCGAAGAAATCGTACCAGGCATGTGCGGCGTGGTCATGGACGGCATATTACCTAATAAACACGGCTTTGAAGCCGGACAATCCTGCGTGGGTGACCATTTCCGATGGTTCACCGAAACCTGCGTACCCGAAATATATGAAAAGGAAGCTCGCCAGCGTGGTATCAGCATCCATCAACTGCTGGAAGAGAAAGCAGCTGCCCAAAAGCCAGGTGCGAGCGGTCTTTTGGCTCTTGATTGGTGGAATGGAAACCGTTCGGTATTGGTGGATGTGGACCTGACCGGTATGATGTTGGGGATGACCCTGCTGACCAAACCCGAGGAAATCTACCGTGCCCTGATCGAATCCACGGCTTACGGCACGCGATTGATTGTGGAAACCTTCCAGAAGAACAAGGTGCCCATCCGGGAATTGGTGGCCACGGGTGGGTTACCCGACCGCAACAAACTTCTGATGCAAATTTATGCGGATGTGACGGGGTTGCCGATTTACATCCCCGAGGCTACCCAAATTGGTGCCGTCGGCTCGGCCATGCATGGAGCAGTCGCGGCCGGCGCTGCCGCGGGTGGGTATGACTCCATTATGGACGCCAGTCTCAAAATGGCTCGCCTGCGTGAAGAGAGCTTCCAACCCAACGCAGAGAACAAAGCCATTTACGATGTGCTGTTTGCAGAGTATGTGACATTGCACGATTATTTCGGCCGCGGTGAAAATGATGTCATGAAGCGGCTCAAGGCGCTCAAAATGCGTCAGTCACAATAAAAGCGTTTTTATGGTGCATGGATCAAGGTGAACCTCGAGGTGGAATATGCTACTTGATAAATTATGCAGGGAAGTCTGCGAACTGCATCAGGAATTGCCACGCAACAATCTGGTCGCCTGGACCAGTGGCAATATCAGCAGCCGCGACCCGGAGAGCGGGTTGGTGGTGATCAAGCCGAGTGGAGTGATGTACCCTGACCTGACTCCGGACAAGATGGTCGTGCTCGATCTGGACGGAAAGATCATGAAGGGCAAACTGAAACCGTCGTCTGACACGGCCACCCATCTCTATATTTACCGTCAACGACCGGACGTTAATGGCATCGTCCACACCCATTCGCCATTCGCCACGGCCTTCGCAGCAGTCGGCAAGCCCATCCCACCGGTGCTGACCGCCATCTGTGATGAGTTTGGCGGCAAGATCCCGCTCGGCCGGTTTGCCCCAATTGGCGACGAAGCCATTGGCATGGAAGTCGTACGCTCGATTGGCACCAGTCCCGCCATTTTAATGCAAAACCATGGCGTGTTTACGGTTGGCAAGTCGGCCAAGGCTGCCGTCAAGACCGCTGTGATGGTCGAGGATGCGGCTCGCACAGTCTATTACGCGATGCAGTTGGGTGAACTGATCCCCATCCCGGAGGAAATGGTAGCTCGCCTGCACAAACGCTACACTGATAAATACGGACAGTAGTTTCCCATTATTGCATCATAAGGAGAATATCATGTTGGATCTTAAGCAACTCGAAGTCTGGTTTGTAACTGGCAGTCAGCACCTTTATGGCCCAGAGACACTGGAAAAGGTTGCCGAACATTCAAAACAAATGGCGGAAGCATTCAACCTGTCACCGCATATCCCCGTCAAGGTGGTTTTCAAGCCAGTCCTGACGACCCCCGAATCCATCCGCGAATTGTGCCTGGAAGCCAATTCGGCCAGGAATTGCATCGGGTTGATTACATGGATGCATACCTTCTCTCCGGCCAAAATGTGGATCGCGGGTCTGAGTTTATTAAAGAAACCGTTTGTTCATTTACATACCCAGTTCAATCGTGAGATTCCCTGGTCTGAGATCGATATGGACTTCATGAATCTCAACCAATCTGCCCATGGCGACAGGGAGTTTGGGTTCATTGGAACCCGTATGCGCCTGGATCGCAAAGTTGTCGTCGGTTTCTGGCAGGACAATGATGTTCAGGCCAGCCTGGGTGTTTGGACGCGCGCCGCCAGCGCCTGGCTGGATTCTCAGACCGGAAAAGTCGCCCGCTTCGGCGATAACATGCGCGATGTGGCCGTTACCGAGGGCGATAAGGTCGAAGCCCAAATCCAGTTGGGATACAGCGTTTACGGTTATGGCGTCGGCGACCTGGTCAAGGCCGTCAACCAGGTAAGGGACACGGATATTGACCAACTGGTCACGGAATACCTGGACCTCTACGATGTCGTTCCCGACCTTTTGCCGAACGGCGGGAAGCACCAATCCCTGCGTGAAGGGGCTCGCATTGAGCTCGGGCTGCGGCATTTCCTGGAAACCGGTAACTTTAAGGCGTTCACGACCACCTTCGAAGATTTGCACGGGCTGGCGCAACTGCCCGGCATGGCCGTTCAGCGCTTGATGGCGGACGGCTACGGCTTTGGCGCGGAAGGCGACTGGAAAACCTCGGCTCTGGTACGGGCAATGAAAGTCATGAGCATGGGCCTAAAAAAAGGCACCAGCTTCATGGAAGATTACATCTATCACTTCAGCCCTTCGGGTGATAAAGTACTGGGCGCGCACATGCTGGAAATTTGCTCTTCGATTGCTGCCACCAAGCCCAAACTTGAAATCCTGCCGCTCACGATCGGCGGGAAAGCAGACCCAGTACGCCTAATCTTTGACTCACAAATTGGAACAGCGGTTGCCGCCTCCCTGGTCGACTTGGGACAACGCTTCCGGCTAATCGTCAGCAAAGTAGATGTTGTCCCGACCGAAGCGTCTCTGCCAAAACTACCAATGGCACGCGCTCTGTGGCAACCCAGGCCGAATCTCAAGACTGCTGCCGCGGCTTGGATCCTCGCCGGGGGCGCGCATCACACCAGTTTCAGTTATGATGTCACCTCAGAACACATGCAAGACTTTGCCGAGATGGCGGGAATTGAAATGCTGCTGATTGATGAGCATACCCGCTTGTCTGAGTTCAAGAAAGAACTGCGCTGGAATGATTTGTATTTCTCTTTTTTCCGAAATCGCTGATTTGGCTTCTAAGAGAAGTAATCACATTTTCACAAGTTTTTTAAGGACATGACATTCCAGTCAAATTATCAATAGATATGTTTGATGATGAAACATGAGTGATTTTCAAGGTCTCCCTACCCGTATTATGAATAACGGATTGATCAGCCTGGAATATCTCGCCGATGCGGGGCCACGCATTGTCCGGCTCTCAGCGTTCGGGAAAGAAAATCTATTCGCCGATATTCCAACCACGGTGAGTACGCCTTATGGCAATTTCTTCTTTCGCGGTGGACATCGCCTTTGGCATGCCCCCGAGACATTGCCACGCACTTATATCCCCGATAATGATGGCGTTTCCATTGAAGAGCTGGCTGATGGCGTACGTCTGAATGGGTCGACCGAGATAGGGACTGGAATTACCAAGGTCATCGAGATTCATCTTTCGGTCGACCAGGCCGCCGTTACGTTGAAGCACAAATTGCGGAATGACAGCCTGTGGCAGGTGGAACTCGCTCCATGGGCACTGACTATGTTCCGGCTTGGCGGAACAGTCCTCCTACCGCAACCGGTGCGTAATGCTGATCAGAATGGTCTATTGAATAATCGCATCCTGGCGCTCTGGCCTTATACTCATATCAACGATCCGCGACTGGTTCTACGGGACGATTTCATCCTTATCCGCGCTGCCCCGAACCCATCTCCCTTTAAGATCGGCTATTACAACACCCACGGTTGGATGGCATATTGGCTAAATGGTATTCTATTCCGCAAGACGTTTGACATATCTTCCGGGGCAGCATATCCAGACGGAGGCTGCAATTCCGAATCATTTTGCAATGACCGGTTCGTGGAGTTGGAGAGTTTGGGATCGCTGGTCAGGCTTGAACCCGGTGGAGTAGTGAACCTGACTGAAACCTGGGAACTCTACCCGGGATTGAATGTGCCGTTTCTTTCAGGTGAGATTTGCGAGGTATTGAGTTTGGGGAATAATGGTGAAAATATTATCCCTGGTTCTGTGGTAAGTTTGAAAAGACGAAAATTCCCAGAAAGCCTGTAGAACCGAATGGGTGCACATGGATGTGATAGGCAGTTATTACTTACTACAGATCACATATCACTATTCATCGTTGAAACCTGACACACGAACACATGTCAGCAGTTGTACTTGTGCTTGATAAACGTATTCCAAAAACTGTATCCAATGGAAACAAAAAATCCCCGAGAAGGGATATAGAAAAGTGGGCTAGGCAGGATTCAGACCTGCGATTAAGCGATTATAAGTAGCCTGCGCTAACCACTGCGCCACCAACCCGTCAATATTTTTAACCTGTTTAATACTCCGATTGTGGCTCGGGAGGTTAAGATGAACGCAAGATTATAAACGAATTGGCTGACTAACGTACTTATCAAAACTGCCCAAAAGATATTCCGTGAAATGAGTTGGTTTAGAAAAAACAGCCGCTCTGATTGGATATTTTCATCGGCAATGGGGGATGAAAAGAAATACGGAGGCATCAGCTAGTGAAATTTCAATAAGTTGCCTTAGTTTCTACAGCTACCTTTAAGCTACCAAAAAGAAGATCTTGATATTATGGAAATAATGGACATTTTTACCGCCCTAAAGGGGCACACGGTAGATAATAAATCACCATATATTCTAGGTAGATATACCTGGACCCAACTTAACCAGCTGGTTCTAATTGATTTTCGTTCCCTTGATTCGAGGCCTGCACCTTCTGTCCAGCACCCTAGCGAGCAAGGTCAAATAAGTATCTAAAGAAATCACATCTAATAACCAGATTAGTCCCACTTTTATTCCTCCAAGTTTTCCTTGGCGCAGTAATCGCCTCAGATATTGTTGGCTATACCCAACTAGTTTAGAAGCTTCTTTCACCAGGATGTAGGTTCGCGCCTCTTGTCCTTGGTATTGCCTTATTAAAGAAATCATCTCGAACTCACCTGAGGGTGACAGGCAATTCTTTTAGTATTCCTCGCTGCTCAAATCGCAGCATCTCTAAGAATTGCTCGACACTGAGTTGGTGTAGTTCGAGATGGGTCTTATTAGGTGCCCCCATGGAGATTCGAATAGCATCCCCGTACGGGGGCTCCAGCTTTAGCCTCGGGTACTCGGAGAGTATGAAAAGGCTGGCAATTATAAGTGCCCCCATGGAGATTCGGATAACATCCCCTCAATGGGGGCTCCAGTTTTATCGCAAAAGACCACCCGGTGGGATGGCCTTGTGAAGTGCCCCCATGGAGATTCGAACTCCAGCTTTAGCCTTGAAAGGGCTGCGTCCTGGTCCACTAGACGATGGGGGCTTATCGAGCGGGGGGATTTTACCATTCCCCTAACCTCAGGTCAAGCGATTTTTCTATATCTTCTTCCGGTTGGAGAAGAGCCAGGTTGTACACCTGTTTGCGGTTGAAGCGCTCCCCAAGTTTTTAATGCATAGGCTGGGGATCAAGATGGCAATAGGGGAGGTGGTCTCAGGTTTCAGTCAGTCTCGAGGGACGACTTTCACTCGACGGTTGGGCGGGGCGAATCGCGCTGCTCCAGTGGCGGGCGCGAGCGGCGCGGCCGCGTAGTGGCCTTGCCTGCATCCGGGTTGAGCAGCATGGACAGCCAGGAGATGGCGCGCTCGTCGTACTCACGCCGCCCGCAGACGTCGCAAATCCAGGCCGGGAAGTTGGGCACGGTGATCAACTCGTCGCTCAACCAGGTGAAGTAGGTGATAAATTGCAGGCGCATTACGCCAGCCTGACAATCGTCGCAAGGGTAGGACTGCTTGGTGGCTATCTCATTCATTGTCATGTTCCTCGAGCCACAGCTTCGTGCAGGATGTTGATGCCTGCGCTGGCGCCGATGCGGTTCGCACCTGCGGTGATCATCGCCAGCGCATTGTTCAGTGTGCGGATGCCTCCGGCTGCTTTGACCCCCATCTGCGCGCCGACCACGCGGCGCATCAATTCTACATCCTCGACCGTCGCGCCGCCCGGCCCGAAATCGGTGGAGGTTTTGACGAAGTCCGCGCCGGCGGCTTTGCTCAACAGGCAGGCCAGGATCTTCTCGCGACGACTCAACAGGGCCGCCTCGATAATGACTTTGACGAGCGCCTTGCGCGCGTGCGCTTCGTCCACGACAGCCTGTATGTCTTTCGATACCATGACGTAAGCCGCGCTCTTCAACGCGCCGATGTTCAGTACCATGTCAATTTCGGTGGCGCCGGCTTCGATGGCACCGCGCGCTTCGGTGGCCTTGTACGCTGGCAGGTTGGCGCCCAATGGAAAGGCCACCACCGCGCAAATACCAACGAAGGAACCTCTCAACAGGCCAGCTGCCAGCGGTACGTACGCTGGGTTCACGCATACGGTGGCAAAGTGGTGTTCGCGGGCCTCCTCGCACAGCTTCTTGATCTGGCCGGTCGTGGTATCCGCTTTGAGCATAGTATGGTCAATCCAGGCCGCGATCCCCGCGCCGACCGGCGCTCTCAACGGCGGGGGTGGAGCGGGAAGTTCCCGTTCGTATTCTTTTGCAAGTGCCAGGACCTCTTCGATGTTTTCAGACATGGCTTCCTATGGCGCGGCCAGAACTGGCTGCTCGTGCTTGAGGATCATCCAATCGGTTATCGGCCAATATACCAGCACAGCCTTGCCGACCACGTCATCGAGTGGCAGCAAGCCCCAAGAGTGGGAATCAGAGGAATCATTGCGATTATCGCCAAGCACGAAGAGATAGCCCTCCGGCACACTCCATTGGGCGGTGTATGCGGGCGAGGAAGCGATATACGGCTCTTCGAGCGCTGTGCCGTTGATGTATACTCTCCCATCTGTGACAACCACCTCTTCACCGGGCAGGCCGATGACGCGCTTGATCAAATCTTCCTTCGGGTTGACCGGGAAATGAAACACGATGATATCGCCGCGTTCCGGCTTGCCGAAGCGATAGGCCAGCCGGTTTACCAGGGCAAGCTCATTGTTTTTTAGCGTGGGGAGCATGCTGAATCCATCCACCCGAACGCGCGCCGTGAGGATGTTGATTACCACGAATAACAGAGCCGATAAGAGCAGCGTTTCCAGGATATCGAAGATGAAACTTTTCCATGATGTGGTCGCTGCGCCAGCCGCGGGCTGGGCTGTAATCTCAGGTGAAATCTCAGGTGAAATCTCAGGGGAAATCTCAGACAAGAATTATTACCTCCGGCACCCATTATGGTAGCCTTTTCGGCTACCATTATAAGACCCCTTTGGGGTTGCGGCAAGGGAAGAATCAAACGCGGCCCCAGGCGTAATAGGTGGGCACGTAGAGCACACGCTCGCCGCGCCGCCAGGCCTCTTCATCCAGTTTTTTCATTCTCTGCAACTTCCTGGCTGGAATGTATCCCGCCAAATCGGTCTCCAGCACCGCCCATTCCAGTTCCCATTCCCCGGGCCTCAGCGGATGCATTCCACGCCAGCGTAAGCTGCCTGTTTCGAGCACCGTTATCCCGGCCCCGGCGAATAGACTGGCCAGCCGTCGCCCCAGATCGGGATCAGCCCCTTGACGCCGCAGGGACTCAGCCTGCCAGCGGCCCAGCGGCCTCAGTTCCTTGGGTTGATCCACGCGCCCGGCGTAATCCGGCTCGGCCAGCGCCAGCACGAATCCTTCGGGTCGCGTCACGCGTCGCATCTCGCGCAAGGCTTGCAGGGGATCATGCACCCACAACAGGAGGAAATGACAGAAGGTGATATCGAAAGAACCGGCGGGATACGAAAGCGATAAGGCGTTTCCGCAGACGAGCGCCGCGCCTGGAGCATGGAGGCGCGCCTCGACCAGGCGATTAGGCTCCAGGTCCAGCCCGTGGACGGTGGCCTGGGCCGGTAGCTCGGCCAGCAACGCGCCCGTCCCGCAGCCGATTTCGAGAATGCGTCCGGCGCGTTTCAGTCCTACCTTATCGAAGGCATACGCACGCAGTTCGCGCGTCCAATCCGCCTGTTGGGAAAAGCGCGCGTGCCAATCCATTTTCCTCATCCCTCTCCCCCCTCTCCTAGGGAGAGGGGCAGGGGTGAGGGCGTTCCCCAATGTAACACGAATGCCACCTGCTCGTCGGTTTCTGGTACATATGGGAAAAAATCGAACTGCTCGGAGGAACGGTAGAGTTCTTTCAGGCGTTGTAAAGCGGTCTTGCCGTCCAGCCCTAGATGCACCAGGTAACAGCCAACGACCGTACCGGTTCGACCAACGCCTCCATGGCAATGGATGTAAACCTTGCGCCCCTGTGCGATGGCTGTGTCAATGGCTTCGAGGATGTCAGCCATCGTTTCCGAAGACGGCAGGCCTTTATCCTGGATCGGGAAGCGCTGGTAGTGGATGCGACGATCACGATTATTCGCTTCTTCCATCAAAATGGGTGGGTAAGGAGGAAGTTCGCCCTCGGTCGTCAGGTCGAGGAACGTGTCGAAACTGGCGTCGAGGAAGGCGGCCAGGCGTTGCCGGGTCTGCTCTTTGTCCCGGCTGCCGGCGTACTCTCCGGCCAGGAGCTTGCCCGGCACGACCCAGTAGGATGCGGGGGTGGGACGGTAGAGGTCGGTCATTTATGGCTGGTTGAAATAGGTGCACACCCGGCCGATGATCACGTCCCGCAATCGGGCGAGTTCAGGCCAATCGTAGAAGAACAGGATTTTCTGCTCCGCAATGGGTTCGCCGGCCGTTTTGGGGTCAAGGATGAAGAACATCCACGACTCAGCGATATCTTTCTCCGGGCTGGTCACCGCGTAGTCGGTCTCGAATTGAACCCGATGGGCTTTGTAGAAATTGTAGAGGTGATTGTCGCGCGTCTCATCGTTTTCTATCGCGTTGATCTGTTCCCATTGGGCATAGATGTCTGGCCAGAAGCGCTGGTAGAAGTTGTTGATGCGGTGACAACGAAAAAAGCAACCGCCAGGATTAAGGCCGAGAATCTTCTATTCGGCATCAGGATAACTGTATTCACTCACTTGCTACCGAATATTCTTGTACTTATTCGCGTCATTCGCCAATTCTGGTAGCCCAATGGCTACCATTCGCGGCATTCGCGTTGAAAAGGTCTGGGAATGAGTTTATCTAATCAGCAACTTGACGATATCGGCCGCGTCCTTGACCAGGCCGGGGCAATTCTTTTCGAAGACCTTTTTTTCGCGCGCCTTTTGGAATTCTTCGGATATGCTGATGTCATAGCCAACCAGCTTACGGCAAATGATCGAGCCGTGTTTTTCCTCGAAGCGGTGGATGAATTCCTGTGAAATCTTGTAGATCTCTTCCTTCTTTTCAGGAGTGGTCGTGCCGTGCTTCAGGGCGATGACCATCAGCGCACCGGTCACCGCGCCGCACACCTCGCCCTGGCGGGCAACGCCGCTGCCGAACGGCGAGGCAATTTTGAGCGCCAAATCCTCTGCGATGCCGAACTGGGCTGCAAAAGCCGAGAAGACGGATTGCGAAC
>Ga0315293_10000260_pt1 | contig 47172 bp, 38 predicted proteins | sample YL17G13_20_MG_FD_203071 | JGI IMG/M metagenome (GOLD analysis project Ga0315293, IMG submission 203071) | Sediment microbial communities from Yellowstone Lake, YNP, Wyoming, USA - YL17G13_20 | ecosystem: Environmental > Aquatic > Freshwater > Lake > Sediment | place: USA: Wyoming | collected... | reverse complement strand
TTCATCTGCCTGAGACGAAAGGATGAGTAAAAGTGATTTTCATGAAGGTGACAGATAAAAATATTAGGAGGTCAAGAATGAAAAAAATCTTTTTGGTTGTTTTATTGGTGCTATTGTTTGCTTTTCTCCCGGCCCTGGCGGAAGAGCAGAAAACACAACAGACTGGAGAAAAGTCCGGTTCCGAAGAAGTGGTGACCAAAACCTATACACTTCGTTATGTAACGCCCAAATTCATCAATGATTCTCTCAGAATATATTTGCGTAACTGTTCATATGGAGAAGGATCCAACCTGATCTCTGTCATATTGTACAAAAAAGATATTGCCACTTTCGAGGAACAACTGCGCAAGCTTGATATTGAAAAGAAAATCATCCGGCTGCGCATATTCACCGTCATCGCCAGCAAGGAAGGCAAAAGCGACGCCATTGAAAACAAGGACCTGAAGCGGGTCCTCGCTGAAGTCAGCTACCTACTCAACTTCAAATCGTATGTGCTGGACGGGGCGTCGGTGATTACCCTGGAGGACGGGGTTCGCTTCGGAAGATTGCTGCTCTCTTCGGCCACGATCGAAAACCTGGGGCTCGATTTCGAACGCGTTTCCATTTCGACCGACAGCGAGGGCAAGCGTTCGGTCAAGCTCGGTTTGGAATTACTGCGCCGAGAAGCCAACGCGAACATCATACTGTTGAATTCGGAGACCGAGATCGCCGAGAATGGCTATCTGCTGGCTGGAGTCTCGCGTATCGGCAGCGAGGGCAAGTCGCTGGTGCTGGTGATCAACGCCGAGATAAAGTAAAAAAGACTGCAGGAACAGTCAGTACTGTTCGCCAGCAGCTGGTTGACAAGAATTCAGGCAAAGCATATATTTCATCTTCCATCCGGAAATTTTTACAAAGCTCAAACGCCGGATCTTGATGTGGGAGGACTCATGAAGAAGATCGGTATCATTATCTGCGGCCGCTATCAAAACTGCGGCGGGGGTAAATGTTTCCGGGCACTGCGTGAGCGGGCCGGGGCCTTTGCCGAATACCCTAAGGAAGAAATCGTCGAAGTCGTAGGTTTTGGCAATTGCGGCGGTTGCCCGGGCGGGAACATCGAGACCGTGCCGGCGGAAATGAAAAAGAACGGTGCCCAGGAGATCCACCTGGCTACCTGCTTCGTGGTCGGATATCCCCCTTGCCAGAATACCCGGAAATTCAAGGAATTCATCGAAACCGTTTTCGCTCTGCCGGTCGTGATCGGCAGCCATCCGATCCCGCTTAAATATTACGAGAACCATCAAAAGCTGCCGTTCTGGAAGGAAACCAAGATGGACGAGCTTGCCTTGGGGCTGCTGGCCGAGGACCGCCGAGTTATGGAGAGTTATAATTGAGGCAGGTGCAGGGATGAAAAAAAGCACCGAAGCGGGAGAGACTGAGCCCATCACCGCGTTTTCCGATCCCGATGATATTTCTCCTTACATAAGTGGTGACAGGAAAAAGGTCGTCCTGTTCGCGATGACCACGTGCCCCTATTGCCATATGTTCGAGGAACGGTTTCTCAATTTCGCCCAATCGCGCTCAAAGGACTACGATTTCCTGCGCGTGACCCTCGACGACCCGGGCAATCCTCTCTGGTCCAGGTATGAGATCCATGTCGTGCCGCAGATCCTCGTCTTCGCCGACGGCCAGGTCGTTTCGCGCCTGGATTCCATCCCTTTCGTGGGAATTACCAAGAAAAATTGGGCCGAATTCTGCGCCGCTTTAAAATAGAATTTCGGGGGCTATTTGGCTGGCTCGGGCGTCGGCGTGAATGTCCAGGTCCAACCGCCCTCCTTGTGGATGAGCGATTTCTTGTCCTTGGAGATGCGCAGGTTGTCCGAATCGGGCAGCGGCATGCCGAACATTACCGGCGACGGCACGACCAGTTCCTCGGGTTGTTTTTTTACACTGCCCGGCACGGACTTATTTTTACCGGTGCAGAATTGCGCCACTTCCGCCGCGGGGTAGGTGGTCTGAACCTGCAGTTCGAGTGCTCCGCCCAGGCCGTCCTTGATCCCCAGAAGTTCCCAGTGCTCATACTCGCCCTTGAGCACCGGCGGCCGGCACTTCGGCTCATAGTCGCGCAGGTTCTTGACTGCGGATTTCTCATTCAGGAAAGTGGGGGTTCCCGCCAGCTTGGACTCCGAGAGCTTCCACTTCAGGTCGATCACGACCCGGTCGGTCACGTCGGCGTAGCCGATGGCGTTCGAACCGCTGATGACATTGGTTTGGGCCTGATAAACGCCGACGATATGGTAGCGGACGACGTCGGCGCTGCTCCAGCGCATCATGGCTTCCATATCGATTTGCTGATCCTGCGCCGGGGCAGGCTGCCAGGGGCACACTAAAAACATGACGATCACACATCGGAATAGCTTCATAGTTTTCTCCTCGTTATCAGCGCTGGGCGTCAGCCCCTCTTGGCTGGGGCCGTTGAAGAAGATGAGGCTTGAATCCGATTCGACATTTTTTCGCTGAAAAACTTCGCCAGTTCGGAAACGATGCTTTTCATTGATTTCCACTCGTTAATATAATTCAAATGCCTTAGAACACCCATGACTTAAGTTTACCAGTAGAGAATTTTATTTCAAGTGAAAATCGCGATTTTTTATAACTTCAACCATGAATGCTTCTTTTTCAACATGCAAGGGAAAACTTGGAGAAGACCCGAAAAACTGGTTGGAACTTGAAAGGTAAGATGGAATTCTCAAGCCGAAGGTGAGAGTCGAATAGCAACACTATGCGTTTCACAGACGGTAAATCAGAAACGCATCTAGTGTTGCTATATTGGCACTAGCTGATTTTCCGGATCTAAAAGTCCTTTGAAAATCAGAGTGCCAATACTAGCGACCCATTAATAAAGAACTTGAATGGATTGTCCCGAAAGCCTTTGCGGTAAATGGATTACGAACGGCAAGGGCATGAGCGGATTGACAAATGAGATAATCAATATTATAATGATTATATAACTGAATGGGAGTGCACATGAAACGTTTGGTGAAGAAAAAGAAAAAGTCAAAAAACATGGGCAGGACGCTGCGCGAAGAAACAAGGCATGCTTATTTGCTGCGCGGCATTCCCGATAAACTATGGCGAACGGCCAAAGCCTACGCGGGGAAAAACGGCACGACCATCCGCGAAATTATCTTGACGTCACTTTGGGAGAAAACAAAATAGGTATCATCCGAACCCTATTTTTTAACTACAATAATTACTTCGGCGATGCGAACTCGATTTTTGGAAACACTAAGTAAATAATCCGGAAATTTATTTTTCCTTCAGGCCTATGTTTTTAACGGAATTAGAGGCACGGCCATTCTCCTTTTGGCTGGGGCTGCATTGAATCATCCGTTTCAGGCTAAGGGGACTAATCTAGAAGTAGTACATCATTGACAAACACCTTTTTTTATTATATTCAAAATATGAATTGTCATGAGAAAAATATAGAATTGGAGGGGGCATGTCTAAAAAAAATAAATTATTCTTGACCCTGGCGATTTTCTTCTTTGTCGCGACGCTCATTTTCGCCGGCGGGCCGAAGCGGTGGGTGTTGCTGGACAAAGCAAACCCTCCGAAGCCATATGCCGAAGGCGAAGTGATCGTTAAATTCAAGAAGGGCCTCGACCTGGCCGCGGTGAACAGCTTTGCCCAGACGAAGTCGTTGAAAATGAAAAAACATTTCAAGGTCCTCTCCAAGGCCAAGGGCCAGCAATACGCCCTGCTGTCTTCCCCGGGAAAAGCCGATCCCCTCACGCTGGTCAATGCCCTCAGAAATAACCCGCAGGTCGAATTTGTTTCTCCGAACTACCGGCGCGAAGTATGCGCAACGCCCAATGACCCGAAGTATAGCAGAATGTGGGCGATGAACAACACGGGTCAGACGGGCGGTACGTCCGACGCCGACATCGACGCCCCCGAGGCTTGGGACCATAGCACCGGTTCCTCGAGCGTTATCGTTGCCGACATCGACACCGGCTTCGACTACCTGCACTCCGACCTGGCGGCCAATGCCTGGACGAACCCCGGAGAGATCGCCGGCAACGACAGGGACGACGACGGCAACGGCTACATTGACGACGTCTACGGCATCGACCCGGCCGGAGTGAACGGCACGGTCCCTGACTGCGACCCCATGGACGGCAACGGCCACGGCACTCATACCGCCGGCACAATCGGCGCCGTGGGCAACAACGCGCTGGGCGTGGTCGGCGTCAACTGGAACGTCAAGGTCATGGGGTTGAAGTTCTTCGATGACGCCGGCGGCAACGCCTATGATTCGTTCGCCATCGAGTGCATCGAATATGCCGTCTGGGAAAAGCAATACCATGGCCAGAATGTCGTAGCCATCAATGCCTCCTGGGGCGGCTACGATTCCTCGGCGACGGAGCCCGTCGATGCCCTGCGGGACGCCATCGAGTTCGCAAACGATGCCGGCATCGTTTTCTGCGCCGCGGTGGGCAACGGCGACGGCTATGGCGGCTCGGGTTCGCCAGGAGATGACAACGACAGCGTCATCCACCATTATCCCTCCGATTACACCCTGCCCGGCATCATCGCCGTCACGGCCACCGATCACAATGACGCGCTCGGTTCGTTCGCCAACTACGGCGCCACTTCGGTCGACCTGGGCGCTCCCGGCGTCAGCATCCTGAGCACGGTACCCAGGGCATTGATTCCCCACGCGGGCGATATTTTCTTTGACGATATGGAGAACGGTCAAAGCTACTGGATAACAAGCGGCACGAAAAATTCCTGGGCGATTACAGATGAATATGAGATTTATTGGGGTGGCGCTTATCCGGAGGCACCCAGTTATCCCCATTTCTGGAGCGACAGCCCGGGTTCCGGAGGCGGGACCGTATATACTCTTTATCAATCTAATACAAATTCATACCTTACGTACGAACACGACATCAACCTCTCAGCTTATGCAAGCCAAAATGTTTATCTTGGGCTGACGATGGGGAGACATATAGGCACTGGCGACCATGTTTACGTGGATATTTCCGCTGACAGCGGCGCCAACTGGACGCAGATTCAAGATTGGGGGTCGACCGGCGGATCTGTATATTTCTGGGCAAGTTTTTCCTGGGCGATACCGGACGCATACAAGACCGCCAATTTCAGGATGAGATTCCATCTTGTATCTAATAACGCAGGCAATGGACTTGGCGTTGTGATCGATGACATCGGGATCGTCACGAACCTTGGTTCTCCTTACGAATCGTGGGACGGCACGTCGATGGCCACGCCGCACGTGGCCGGCGCCGTGGGGCTGATGGCCTCTGTCTTCCCGAACGAGACCGTTTCCCAGAGAAAGAAGAGGATCCTCGACTATGGCGATGATATAACCTCGCTGCACGGCATAACCGTCTCCGGCAGGCGGCTGAACCTGCATAATTCGATTATCGCGTCTCCCCCTTCGACCGACCCGGCTATTAAAGTCACTTCGCCCGATGGCGGGGAGAGCTGGGTGGTGGGCACCAGCCACAATATTACCTGGACGTCCGAGGGAACGGTAAACAACGTCAATATCGACTACTCGACCAACAGCGGCACGAGCTGGACCCCGGTGGTCAGCGACACCCCAAACGACGGGACCCATCCGTGGACCGTCCCCAACGCTCCCTCGGCGACCTGCCTGGTGCGGGTGCAGGAGATCACCGATGGCATCCCGACCGACCGGAGCGACGCGGTTTTTTCCATCGTCAGTTCGGGAACCGAAACCGTATCGACTCCCGATAAGCCGAATGGCCCGGCCACCGGGGCAGTGGGCGCGAACTATACCTATGTCACCGGCGGCTCTGAATCGAACTGGAGCGATCCGGTGCAGTATTACTTTGACTGGGGCGATGGCTTCAACTCAGGCTGGCTGCCAGTGGGCACCACCATGGCCACGCACGCCTGGACTTTGGCCAGCACCTACAACGTGCGCGCCAGGGCCCGCTGCGAGACCCATACGACCATCGTGTCCTTCTGGACGTCGAATTTCGCTGTGACCCTGAACAACGAACCGACCTGGGTCGGCATCTCCCGCTTCGATGCTTGCGCCGAGGAGAGCCAGCCCACGATCGAGTGGCACACCGCCTCCGAAATAGGGCCGGTCGGCTTCAATCTCTGGCGCCAGGACAAGGAAACCAAGGAATATCAACTTGTGAATCCCAATTTTCTCCCTTCGCTGCCAAATTCCCCCCAAGGGGGCGTTTACCAAGTTGCTGATCCCGGCGCCTCCTTTGGCGAGCCCGTCGTTTACCGCCTGGAAGAGATCGACTCCCAGGGACGGTCCCGAAGCTACGGGCCGTTCACCGTTACATTCGGGGCTGCCTCGTGGAATGGGACTGCCGAGCCGGAGGTGAAGGCCGGCAGGGAAGTGGCGAACGATATATATGGCTACCGGCGATTCCCGCGCGAGCGGTCGTTTTACGAACAGGAGCGCTTGAACGCCCGGCACCAGGAACAGCATAAGGGCTCCTTGCCGGCCGTGGCGCAGGGCAATGAGCGTGTGCGCGTCACGGTCAAGGGTAAGGGGTTGTTCTATGTTTCAGCAACGCAGGTGGCCAACAGCCTGGGCATGTCGGAGACGGGGGCGGCGGCGCTCATCAGCAATTACAACCTGCGCCTGGCCGGCATGGGCAAGGAGATCGCCTGGCTGGCCGACGCCAGCGGCGCCGGCTTATTCTTCTACAATGAGGGCGTCGAGACCGTCTACTCCGACCGGAACATCTATTTCCTGGAGCGGGGCAGCGGCCTGGCCATGGAGACGGTGAGCGGCGGCAATGCCGGCACGACCAGCGGGAACCAATCATACAAAGATACGCTCCATTTCGAGGGCAACCTCTATGCCTTGCTTCTTCCCTCCATGGACCCTGCCGGCGATCTCTGGTTCTGGGACTATGTCATCGCCGGCAGCGCCGCCAAGTTGTTCCCCATCCAGGTCCCCGGAGTCTCGGCTACGGGGAAGGCGACATTGAACGTGACCTTGCAGGGAGCGACCGATACTGCCGCCAATAACGACCATCACGCCATCATTTTCCTCAACGGCAAACAAGTAGGCGACGCTACCTGGGACGGGACCAATGAGCACACATTCGAGATCACATTCGATTCCTCCCTGCTCCAGGAGGGGGCCAATACGATCTCGGTCTCGGGCACCCTGGATGGGGGCGCACCTTACAGCATCTTCTACGTAGAGTCGTTCGACCTCAGCTACCAGAGATACTACAAGGCCGTCGGCAACAGCCTGATCTGCCGCGGTGACGGCAACCCGGTGGTCACGGTCAGCGGTCTTACCGAGCTGCAGGCCGTGGTGCTCGATGTCACCAATTCCGACCGCCCCAAGCAGCTGACCGGCGTCATCCCCGATGTCTCCGGCTGCGTCACCTTTGTCCCCAGCTCCGCGAGCAACACCTACCTGGTGAGCGGTCTGAACGCTTCGCTTCGGCCTGACTCGGTCTTCGGCGACCGGCCGGCGCAGCTGAACGACTCGTCGCTTGCGGCCGAATACGTCGTGATCGCTCCCGAGGAACTGGCGGGCACGGCCCAGGAGCTGGCCGACTACCGTCAAAGCAAGGGGCTCAAGTCGCTGGTCGTCACGCTGGAGGACATCTACGATGCCTTCAACTACGGGGTGCCGAGCCCGCTGGCCATTCGCGATTTTATCGCCGAAGCCTACAGCAAGGGGAGCGGCAAAAAGTTGAAGTACGCGGTCCTGGCCGGCAAGGGGACCTACGACTACAACGACTACCAGGGCCATGGCGACAACCTGGTCCCGGCTATCATGGGCAGAACCCCCGAGGGGCTTTGCGCTGCCGACAGGATTTACGGCGATGTCAGCGGCGAGAACGGGCTGCCCGAGATCGCGATCGGCCGTCTGCCGGCTGTAACCAATGTTGAGCTGAAGGCGATGATCGACAAGGTCAAGGCCTACGAGAGCGGCCTGGGGGATTGGACGGGCAAGGCGATCTTTATCGCCGACAACGCCGACAATGGAGGCGATTTCGCCCAAGGCAGCAATGAGCTGGCCGGTTTGGCGACGGGCTTCCAAGTGGAGAAGATCTACTTGGCCGGTTCGGCCCAAGAGACGCGTTCCAAGATCATCGCCTCCTGGAACGCCGGAGCGGCGCTGGTCAACTACTGCGGCCATGCCAGCATCAGCCAGTTGGCCACGGAAAACATCTTCAACGTCTCCGACGCCGCCTCCTTGCAAAACAGCGGCCAGCTGCCCCTGGCCATAATGCTGACCTGCGTGGCCGGCCACTTCGAGCTGCCTGGCTTCACTAGCCTGGGCGAGGCGCTGATGCTCAACCAGAATGGCGGCATGGCCGGCGGCCTGATGCCGTCGGGGGCGGCGCTGCACGCCGACTCGCTGCGCCTGGTCGAGGAGTTTTACAAGGCCGTGTTCCAAGGCCAGGAAGAGAGCGCCGGAGCGGCGCTCCTGGCGGCCATGAAGAGCTACCTGCAACTGGGAGGCAATGCCGTGCTGCTGAACGTCTACAACTGGCTCGGCGACCCGGCCGTGGCGTTCAAATGAATCTGGCCGCAAGGTTTCGCCGGAAGGAAGAGATCGTCGGCCGCCGGATCGCCGATGAGTCCTTCCTGATCCCAGTCTGCGGTAAACCCGTGGACATGAACAATATTTTCGTCCTGAACCCATTGGCTGATTTCATCTGGCAGCTCCTCGATGGCGAGCGGACGCTGGAGGTGATCATCTCCGAGATCGTCCAGGAGTTTGACGTGACGGCCGTGCAGGCTGGAGCTGATGCGAGCGACTTTGTTGGCCAGCTGCTTCAGAACAGCCTTATTCAAGAAACAGCATGAGCTCCATCTGCGAGCAGGCGACCGGATTGAGCGACCAGGAGTACTGGGGCGCATTGTCGGCCAAGATCGCCGCTGAACGCGTCCCCTTTTCGGGAAGCTTGGCACTGACCCACCGCTGCAACCTCAATTGCGTTCATTGCTATGCCAAAGAGGAACCAATTCCGAAAATTCGCAAAAGGGAGTTGAAAACCGGACAGTGGCTGAAGATTATCAATGAGATTAAGGAAGCCGGTTGCCTCTATCTCTTGCTGACGGGCGGCGAGCCGCTGCTGCGTGACGATTTCCCCGAGATCTACACCTACGCAAAAAAGAGCGGCTTCTTGGTCACGGTCTTTACCAGCGGCAGCCTGATTAGCGACCGGATTATTGGACTCTTTCGCGAACTGCCCCCGCGTCTGGTCGAGATCAGCCTGTACGGCGCCAGAGCGGAGACCCATGACCGCATAACCGGCGTCCCGGGCTCCTACGCTCTTGCCCGGCACGGGATCGATGGGCTGGTAGAGTTGGGTGTCCGCCTGGGCCTTAAGAGCGTCATGATGACGCTGAACATTGCCGAATTCTCGGCGATCGAGGAACTGGCCCGCGGCTTGGGTGCGAGATTCCGGTTGGATCCGGCCATTTTTCCCACACTGGCCGGTGACCGTTCGCCGCTGGATCTGCGCGTCCCGGCCAAGCAGGCGGTCGCCCAGGAATTCTCCGATTCGGGGCGCGTCCGCGACTGGCGGGACTTCTATTCCCGCGTCCGCGGCGCGGCGCCGGCGGAGAGCGTCTATTCCTGCGCCGCCGGCATGTCCACGTTCCACGTCGATCCCCAGGGAATGCTTTATCCCTGTGTCATGGCCGCGCGGCGCGGTCATTCGCTGGTCGGATCGAGCTTCCGCAAGCGCTGGCAGGAGGACATGCCCCTTGTTCGCGCCGACCGGATCGCCGCCAACTCGCCCTGCCATGGCTGCGAGTGGAAGCCAGTGTGCGGCTACTGCCCGGGATTCTTCGAGTTGGAGAACGGCAACGAGAAGGTCCCTTCCGCCTACCTCTGCGAGGTAGGGCAGCTCAGACACGAATATTTGACCGCTGAAGCAATCGGAGGATGAATGGCTTCCAGAAAAGAGAGGAAAAAGGTAAAGAAAACGTATCAGAAGCCGGTGCTGCGTGTGGTCAGCATCGCCCCTGGCGTGCAGACGCTCGGCATTGGCTGCAAGACCGCCAGCGGTGGTGGAGACCCCAAAAATCCTTTGGCCGTACCCTGCTGGGCTATCGGCTGCGCCCAGGAAGGAAGCTAGGACAAGTCCGTTTTCTTTTAAGCGGCGGCTGAATGATAACAAGGGAGAGCCGTGTTGGGCGAGGGGGTTGCGGCGCTTTGCGCATCGCCGGCGTTCCGATCATTGTATTGAACCCTCCGCGCCAGGGGCTGAAGATTTTTAACTCCCTATATCGCCGATTCGTCAATGGAGACCAAGCGGATGATAGCGGCCCGGCCATTGCGATCGAGATGAAGCAATCACCCCCGCCCGCGCTGGCAGGGATGCAAAAGATATTCGATACCCGGGAATCATGGGCGCTATACAACGATGGCAGACGCCTCTGGGCAGTTTATCACCCGCCGCGGTACGCAAGCCCGTTCTGGGTCGCCGGCTTCGATTGCCGGGCGAGCCGGGTCGATTATTTTGGCGCGGGTTCCTGCGAGTCCAGCCACCCCGTCGGCTACCCCCTCGACCAACTGTTGCTCATGTATTTCCTGGCCCGGCGCAAGGGGATTTTGACGCACGCGGCGGGGCTGGTCTTGAAAAGAAAGGCTTTCATATTCGCCGGCGCCTCGGGGGCGGGCAAGAGCACCCTTTCCGAGCTGCTGGTTAGAGCGAAAATTGGAGAGATGCTGAGCGACGAGCGGATGATCGTCCGCCAGATCGCCGGCAGGATGATCGCCTTCGGAACGCCCTGGGCGGGGACGGCCGGCATCGCCCGCGCTGGAAACGCCCCGCTGGCTGCGATATTTTTCCTGAAGCACGGGGAAAGCAACCGGATCGAAAAGCTCGCCGTTGCCGCGGCCGCAGACCGGCTGTTGCCGCTGGCCTCGATCCCCTGGTATGACCCCGAAACGGCAATGCCCATCATCGCGTTTGCCAAGCGCATCATGGCCAAAGTGCCGGCTTATGAAATGAGCTTCACCACCGACCGTTCGGCAATTGATTTTTTCAGGAAAATTATTAAAAAAGTATCCTGATTGCTTTGAACCATCTACAAAATCAATTCAGAGGAAACCCTTGTGGAATCAAGCCGAAGGGGAGAGTCGAACTCCCGACCTATTGATTACGAATCAATTGCTCTACCAACTGAGCTACTTCGGCCCGTGGGGCGAAAAGTAAAAGCAATTGTATTATATTTCATCGTTCCCGTCAACGAGCAGCGCTTTATTTTTTTCTTGACTTTTTAACGGCGAACCCTACAATGGATGCGTGAAAAAAGAAAAACTCAACCCCGCCTGGCGCTGGAAAGGGCATTGGCCTTATTCCTGGCTCTGGCTGGGCATAGCCCTGGCCGGCTGCATCCTGCTGAACCTGGCCTGGGAGAATCATCATTGCCGGCTGCCGGCGGCGCCGGTGCGGACTTTCGAGAATCCATCGGGCACTATGGTAAAGCTCAGCGACCGGGCTTATCAGCGGCTGGGCTCGAGCGGCGACATGCTGTTCTGCGAATACGGGTTTTTCAACTTCAACAGTGACTTCCTCAAGATCAGCTACCAGCTGCCCCGCCAGGCGCTGCGGGAATATTGCGACGACTACGGCTATGACGACGAGGAGATCCGCCGCCTGGACTATGAGCACCGGCGTTCCTACGACAATGCGCTCGATTTCGCCCGCTCCCATTCCCTGTCCCAGGCCCAGCTGGACGCCCTGACTAAAAATATCGACCGGCAGTACAAGCTGAACTTGAATGTCTATATGGCCGTGCGCTGCTTCAAGGTGCTGAAAGGGAACATCGCCCAGGTCGATATGCCCGACCTGGTCAAGCGCAACATCCCCCGGCTGCAGAAAGTGGCCAATGCCTTCGACCGCATCGCCAGGCAGGGGCATTACGACACCATGACCACCATCGGCGCGGCCACCTCCTTCGTGCAGCTGGCCCTGCGCTATGAGATCCCTCCCATGGTCAAGGCCGGCAGAAACACAGGTGGCATCCTGCCCCCCCTGGAAGCGCTGATGCGCGGCATGGGCGACTGCGATACCAAGACGGCGCTCCTGGCCTCCATTCTCGGCAACTGGGAGCTGGTGCGCATGGTCGGCATCGCCTTGCCCCACCACTACCTGATGGCCATCCGCTGCAACCCCAACAAGGGCGACATGTACGTCCGCTTCCAGGGGGTGGATTACCTGCTGATCGACCCGGCCGGACCGGCCTGGCTCCCTCCCGGCCAGGTCAGCTCGAACAGTTACGATTCTTTGCAAGACGACGAGGGCTACGTCATCGAACCGTTTTTTTAGTACCTTAAAACAAATTAGCTTGTTAAAAAACAAGTTAATTTGTTTTCTAAGGTACTTATCCAGCGCAGCTGGGTTATAAAGGAGGCGACATGTTTGTGACCCGTTTACTGATCAGTCTTTTTGAATTCGCCCTGCTGGTGGTGATGTCGGGACTGGTGATCTACCTGACCTACCGGCTGTTCATCCGCGCCAACCCCGATTTCGACATGGAAAGCGAGATCAAGAACGGAAATGTTGCCGTGGGCCTGCTGATGGCCGCCATCCTCATCTCCGCCTCCCTGATACTGGAAAAAGGGCTCACGGCCGTGGTCGGCATGGTGCGCCTGCAGCTGTCGGCCCCTATGCAAAGCGGCCTGCCCCTCTGGGAACTTGTTTTACTGATCATCGGCCACCTGGCCATGTCCATGATCCTGGCCTTGTTCACCATCTCGCTGACCCTGCGCCTTTTCGGCCGCCTGGCCCGCCGCATCACGCCGGGCAAGGAGCTGCAAAAAGGGAACATCGCCATGGGCTTGATCCTTTCGGCGGTCGTGCTGGTGGCGGCATTCTATGTCGGCGAAGGGGTCAGCGCCCTCTCCAAGGCCCTGGTGCCGCAGCCGGCCATGGGCCGGATCCAGATCATGAAATAAGCGGCAGCGTTCCCGATTTGCCGTTCGCATAGAGGAAAAAATGAAGGCAATAAAAGTAATCGTCCTGGGCTCGGGCTTGGTCGGCGCCCCCATGACCCTCGACTTGGCCAGGGACGAGCAGTTCGAGGTCTGTGTCGCCGACATCAGTTCCGATTCGCTGCGTAAGTGCGCCGCCGACAAGTCCCCCAAGGGGACGGCCGCAGCCGGCCAGCCCCACAAGGGGACGGCCGCAGCCGGCCAGTCGGTCGAGACCATCCAGGCCGACCTGTCCGACGTGGCGAAGGTCAAGGAGCTGGTTTCCGGCCGGGATATGGTGATCAACGCCGTGCCGGGGTTTCTGGGTTTCCAGACCCTGAAGGCGGTGATCGAGGCCGGCAAGTGCGTGGTTGATATCGCATTTTTCCCCGAGGACCCTTTCCTGCTCGATGAGCTGGCGCAAAAGAACGGCGTGACCGCCATCGTCGACTGCGGGGTAGCCCCGGGGATGAGCAATGTCCTGGTCGGCCATGTCCACCACCTGCTGGACAAGACCTCTTCGGCCCTGATCTACGTCGGCGGCCTTCCCGAGACGCGCATTTGGCCCTACGAGTACAAGGCGGTTTTTTCGCCCATCGACGTGATCGAAGAGTACATCCGTCCGGCGCGCTACGTGGAAAACGGGAAACTGGTGGTGCGCCCCGCTCTTTCCGACGCCGAGTACCTGAACGTCCCGGGGGTCAGCTCACTGGTGGCGTTCAACAGCGACGGCCTGCGTACCCTGGTGCGCACCCTGGACATTCCCAACATGAAGGAAAAGACCCTGCGTTATCCCGGCCATATTGAAAAGATCGCCGTCCTGCGCGAGACTGGTTTCTTCAGCCAGGAACCGGTCGAGGTCCATGGCATGCGCATCCGCCCGCTCGACCTGACGGCCAAGCTGCTTTTCCCGATCTGGAAGCTGCAGCCGGGCGAGACCGACATCACGGTCATGCAGGTGGTGGTGGAAGGGGAGAAAGGGGGAGACAAGCTGCGTTATGTCTACGACCTGTTCGACCGCTTCGATGCCGCCAGCAATGTCCATTCCATGGCCCGCACCACCGGCTACACCGCCACCGCCGCCATGCGCATGCTCGCTCGCGGCCTGTTCAAGCGCCGCGGGATCATCGCCCCCGAGTTTATCGGCGAGCAGCCCGAGTGCGTGGAGTTCATGCTAAAGCAGTTGGCAGAGCGGGGAGTGGTGTACAGGCAGAGGATCGAAAAGATATAAGACAAAGTATAAAAGTATAAAGTAAAAAGGAAAAAGTAAGAGGAAGAAAATCGATTAGAAAAATTCTCTTTTCCTACTTTAAACTTTGTACTTTATACTTTTTCCTTTCTCGAACCGTACACCATCAACCGTATACCGTACACCAAGGACAGGTCTAGTCCTTGAAATTTCTAAGCGTATTCTGCCAAGCTCTCCCACATCTTGTCGGCCGCGCTCAGTTCTTCCTGCTTGGGTGCCTTGGCCGGGTGGGCCTGATATTCCTTCTCGCGCAGCTTCTTCAGGAAGGTATTGGCCACGGTGGGAAAGAGCTCGAGCAGCAGCTCCTCTTTTTCATTCATGGCCAGGCGGGCGTTGCCGAGCTCCTTGAGCACCGGGTTCTCCTGTTTTTGGTACTTGGACGTGTCGTAGGGAGTCTCCTCGCGGGTGCCGGCGATCTTCAAGCGGAAAGCGGGGTCGACCTTGACCGGCGTTTTGCCGTAGGTCCCCTTGACCAGGTTGACGAACTGGGTCGAGGTGGAGGTGTAGAAGGGCTTGCCGTTGGCTTCGTCGATGACGCAGTTGACCGCCTGCACGCCGACGATCTGGCTGGTCGGCGTGACCAGGGGCGGGACGCCGGCGTCGAGGCGCACGCGCGGCACCATCTGCAGCACTTTCTCCTTCAAATGCCCCAGCTTGGCTTGCTGCAATTGGGCCAGCATGTTGGTATACATGCCGCCGGGGATCTGGGCCACGCGCACGACGTCGTCGGGAGAGGGAAAATTGAAATATTTTTCAATGGCCTGGGTATGGCGCAGAAGCTCAGCGATGCGATTCTCCCTGGCCGCGGCGATGGCCTGGTCAAAGAGGAGGTCGACCTCTCCGGGGAGCTTGTCAACGGCAATGTCGAACGGGCGGGGGAACATCTTATATTGGTCGAACTGGGCCAGTTCGCCGCGAACTTCCAGCAGGATTTTGTTGATGGCCGAGACCGCCTCGCGCTCGACCCCGGTTTCCTGCCCGAGCTTGTCGGCGAAGATCTGCACGAGCTCGAAGGCCGGCGCCGCCGGGCCACCCGAGAAGTTCAGGATGACGGTATCGACGATGTCCACGCCGTTGGTCATGGCCATCAGCACCGAGGCCAGGCCGAAGCCCGGCGTGCAGTGGGTATGCAGGTCGACCGGGATGCCCACGTTCTTTTTCAGGGCGCGGATCAATTCTCCCGACGTTCTGGGGTCGATCAGGCCGGCCATATCCTTGATGGTGATCATGTCGGCGCCCAGGTAGGCCAGCTGCTCGGCCTTGGCCACGAAATAGTCGATGCCAAAGATCTTCCGGGGCAGGGGCTTTCCGCGCATGAGCGCCTTGGCCCGGTCGGCGAAGGTGAACTTCGGGTCAACGGTGTAGCAGACAGCGCAGTCGGCGATGCCTTTGTTCTCTTTGACATAGCGAATGGTCGACTTCATGTTGTCGATGTCGTTCAGGGCGTCGAAAATGCGCATGATGTCGATCCCCGAGCGCACGGCGTTGCGGCAGAAGCCCTCGATGACCTCATCGGGGTAGGGATTGTAGCCGAACAGGTTGCGGCCGCGCGACAGGGCGGTGAGCTTGGAGGCGGAGCCGATAGCGGCCTTGATCTTCTCCAGCCGCTCCCAGGGATTCTCGTCCAGATAACGCATGACCGAGTCAGGCACGGCGCCGCCCCACACCTCCATGGCGTAGAAGCAGGCCTTTTTGTAGTGGGGGAGGAGACGGTCCACCTGGGCCTGGTTCATGCGCGTGGCGAACTGCGACTGCTGCCCGTCGCGCAAGGTCAGATCACGGATCAACATTTTTTCAGCCATTCTGCACTCGTTAAAATTGATTTACGCTGATTACAAAGGATGATATTTAAAAATTTATTATATAACAAATGATCCGGGAATGAAAGGCCTGGGCACGGTATTTTTAGGAAAAAATGCCAGGGATGACGGTTTGGCAATACCGGCAGCGGTTTTTGTCCAGCCCCGGTTTTTCAATGCTGTATAGCAGGCGGTGGATCAGCAATTTGCCGCAGCTTGGGCAATAAGTGTTGCCGGCGTCGGAGAGGAGGTTCCCGACATAGCAAAACTTGATCCCGGCCTCCTGGGCGATTTTCCGTGCCATATAAAGCGTCTCGGCCGGGGTGGGGGAGATATTCTTGAGCATGTAGGTGGGGGTGAAGCGTGAGAAATGCAGGGGGACGTCCGCCCCCAGTTCGCTCCTGATCCAGCGGCACATCCGTTCGATCTCCTGGCGGCTGTCGTTCAGGCCGGGGATGAGCAGCACCACGACCTCGAACCAGACCTTCTCGCCGCGCAGGGTGAGCAGGGTGTCCAGCACCGGCTGCAGCTCGCCAGCGCATTGTTCCCGGTAAAAATCTTCCGTGAACGCCTTGAGGTCGATCTTGACCGCGCCCAGCAGACGGCAGAGTTCCTGCAGCGGCTTTTTCTGGATGAAGCCGTTGGAGATCATGACGCTGGGAACGCCCTTTTCCCGGCCCAGCGCGGCGACGTCGCGCATGTACTCGAAAAAAATTGTCGGTTCGCTGTAGGTGTGGGCGATGATCGGGCAACCTTGGCTTTGGGCCTGGCGGATCACCTCTTCGGGCGGCAAGGATATAGACCGGACCTGTTCGGGCCGGCGCTGGGAAATTTCCCAATTCTGACAGAAACGGCAGTTGAAGTTGCAGCCGGCCGTGGCCAGGGAAAATGCCTGGGCGCCGGGAAAATAGTGAAACAGCGGCTTTTTCTCGATCGGATCGGTGTGGACGGCGCACGGCTGGCCGTAAACCAGGGTATAGAAGACTCCAGCGCGGTTTTCGCGCACGCCGCAGTCGCCCCTTCCCCGGTCGGCCACCCGGCATTCATTGGGGCAGAGCCGGCAGCGCACTTTTCCCCCGCCCAGTTTATCGTAATACATGGCCTCGCTGGCCTTGGGGACATAGGCGTCCGCGGCTCCGAGCCGCGACCCTTTCAGCAGGACGGGGGCGGCCAGCGCGGTTTTGCCAACGGTTTTCAAAAAAGAGCGGCGGCTGCAACGGCGGGAGATTTTCATTTGCCGAAATCACTTTCGCTGAAAACCTGGGCTTGGAATATGTGAAACTGCATGGTCCGGGAATTTCGATAGGCATTACGTTCCAGCCCGGCCTTGGCACAAAGGCTGCCCAGGAACTGGTCAAGGGTCCAGCCGGTTTCGGTGGCCACCTGCGGTAAAAAAACGGCCTGGGCGCTCCCGTCACGGATGACCACGCCGTCGCTCCCCAGGCGAATGGAACGGTAATCGCCGATCAGCCGCAGCGGGGTCATGACCGAGATCTCGATCTCCACCCGCTCCAGTTCGTTGGACTGCAGCGGCGGGAAGCGCGGATCGTCCAGCGCGGCGTGGAGCGCGTTGGCCATCACGCCCTGGAATAAAGGTTCGACTCCGATGATGCTGCCGATGCAGCCGCGCAGTTCGCCCCTTTCACGCAGGGTGACGAAGACGCCCATGTTCTCCTTCAGCCGCGGCTGCGCAGAGAATTTTTCTTCATCAACGCGACGGGCCGGCTTGTCCTGGAAATGGCTTTGCAGCGTGGAGCGGGCGAGTTCCAGGAGCATTTTTTTCTCGGCCCGGTCCAGATTGACCGGCCCACTGGCGGCCTGGCCGGCTCCGCCTTCCGTGAACAGCAGCGAAGCATAGCTGACGCTGGTCGAATAGTCCCCGTTCAGGTCGCCCGACTTGTAATAGTCAGCCAGGACGGCGCGGTAATTTTTGTTTTCGAACAAACGGATCATGATGCCGATGGGGACGAAGCCGCAGGCCGTGATGCCCGTCTTCTCATGATACTGGTAATAGCGGTCGAAATCGAGGCTCAGCACCGGGTCGATAAACCCCTTGTCCAGCCTGTCGAGGTTGGCGGCCAGGTCGCGGCGGAAGGGAGTGTAGTGGAAACTCTCGCCGTAATGGGTCAGATCGCTGCTGGCTATGACCAGGGTGTGCGCATCGATGAAGGGGGCGACGGCAGCGGCCATGGTCGTGAACTCCTTTTTTGTCAGCGAACTGAAAATAATTGGGACGAGCTTGTAGCCGCTGCTCCCCAACGCTTTCTGCAGGAACGGGAGCTGGTTTTCCAGCGCGTGCTCGTAGCGCATAATATCGCGGTCGCTTTGGAATAATTCTTTGCCGGCCAGGGTACGGCATATTCCTACGTCCACCGCCACTGTCCCCAGCGGGGTGGCGTAGGCGCCGTAATCGGCGACGCAGGCGCCGTGGAAGCCGCGGGAATGCGAGGCGCCCATCAGGATGACGCGCTGGATCCCCTGGTCGGGAGTGAGCGAACGATAGGCCTTGGCGGCGCAGCGGCCCGAATATTGGAAGCCAGCGTGGGGGGCGATGATGCCCCTGACCATGGTTTCCTTTCCCGGCTGCGGCAGGGGGTCGAAAAAACCGTCGAGCACCTGCCGCAGCTGCGCCGGGTCGGATGGATACCAGGGGCCAGTGCTCAGGTAGGGGCGAACATTTTCATCGGCCATGACCATGACCACCAGGAGCAAAAGAAAAATAAATAGTTTGCGTTTCATTTTGGTCACCACTTTGATTTTAGGTCAAACAGGAAGCTGAGTCAATCAAGGCAAAAGGCAAAAGGTAAAAGTTAAAAGGTAAAAGTAAAAAGTAAAAAGTAAGAAGTAAAGCGAGCAATTGCATTTTTTATGGCTTTCTCCTACTTTTACCTTTATACTTTTTCCTTTTTACTTTGTCTTTTTCTTATATTCTTCAATCGCTCCTTCGCCCGCTTCTCGGAAGGCCCGGGACACTCCGCCCACGCCGAGCTTGACCCCGCCGAAAATTCGCGATACCAGGAGCCCGCCTTCGAGATCATAGTGACGCAGCAGCTCGAGCAGCACCCGGCCCGGATGGCCGACCTCGCCGTCGTCGCGCGATTTTTCACAGGGGCATTCCCTTCCGTCAAGGCCGCGGAAAGCCCAACAATGGTGGTTGGCCTTGCGATATTCGCCCTTTTTACGTCGCACCATTTTCTGCACGTCCGTTTCGTCGGCGGCCGGGAAAAGGATGGCGAAAAAGCGCGAGCGGTCGGCGTTGAAACGAAATTCGGCGCTATGCTCCACCTTCATGGCGATATCTCCTCAAGCGACAGGATAGTCCGAACCTCCAGGGCCTGTCAAGCGATTTTTTGAGGAAGGCAACGCCGCGATCGATTTTTTGTTTTATCCCCGCGCGCTATTGATTTTATCTCCGCTTTATTGGAAAATATTCCCAAGCGGAAATAAGCTGGAGGTTTCATGAAGATCGACTTCATCACCGTTTACACCATCGATATCGAAAAGACGATCGCATTTTATCAGCGCGTCCTGGATTTCAAGGTCGGCCGGCGCTTTTCCCCGGGAGCGGGGATGGAGATTGTCTTCATGGACGATCAGCACGGTCAGCAGATTGAGTTCATCAAGGATATCAAGGAATTACCTTATTCGGGTTCGGGCTTGTCGATCGGCTTTTATGTGAAGGACATCAAGCAAACCGCCGCTCACCTGGAAAATCACCGGGTGGAAATTCTTTACGGGCCTTTGACCTTGGACAGCGGCGTGAAGTTGCTGCACGCCCGGGACAACAATGGTCTGGAACTTGGCTTCGTCGAGCAGCCGGTCAGGTAGCATCCGTACGGCCGCAAATAAAACGTAATAGGGAGTGAAACATGCTCTTACATCAGGAATTCGTGCGCGTCGCCAAGAAAAACGAAAAGAAACTGGCCGTCATTGACCGCACCCTCAACCGCCGGGTGACTTACAAGCGCGCCCTTATCGGCTCGCTCATCCTGGTCAGGAAGTTTGAAAAATACGAGCCCGGCTTTCTAGGCATCATGCTGCCCAACTCGGTCGGGTCGGTCCTGGCCATCCTGGGCGCGCTGATGAGCGGGCGAGTGCCGGTGATGATCAACTATTCGACCGGGGCGGCGGCCAACTGCGAATACGCCCAAATGAAATGCGCCTTCAAAACCATCATCACCTCCAGGGCGCTGTGCGAAAAGATCAATTGCCGCCCAGTCGAAGGCATGGTCTATCTCGAAGATATAATGAAATCGGTCTCGATCGTAGACAAGCTGAAAGCCGCCTTGATGGCCGGCGCCGGCGCCGAACGGCTGTTGAAATCGATCCACGGCGGCGACGAAAATGACACGCTGCTCATCCTCTTTACCAGCGGCAGCGAAAAAGACCCCAAGGGCGTACAGCTGACCCACCGCAACATCAGCGCCAACTATGAGAGTCTGAAAAAAGCCTACGATTTGAATGGCAACGACATTTTTCTGGCCAACCTGCCGTATTTCCATGTTTTCGGCCAGACCGCCAATCTCTGGCTGCCGCTGTGCGAGGGCATGACCCTGGTCACCTACGCCAACCCGCTTGATTTCAAGACTATCTGCGACATCGTGCGCGAGGAAAAAGTGACATTAATGGCGGGAACGCCGACTTTTTATTGGGGTTATGTGCGCAACTCGACTCCCGGTGATTTTGACAGCATCCGCATCATGATCAGCGGTGCCGACAAGTGCCCCGAAGCCTTGCGTGCGGCTTTTTTAAAAAAGCACCGCAAGACTTTGCTCGAAGCCTATGGAACCACCGAAACCAGTCCCGGCATCACCGTCAATACTTTGTCCCACAATCGCCCCGGCAGCACGGGCCGGCCTTTGGACGGGGTGCAGGTCAGGCTGGAGAATTATGAAACCGGTGAAGGCTGCGCGGTGGGGGAAATAGGCAAGATCCTGGTCAAGGGCGATAATGTGATGAAGGGATATTTCGATGACTTTGAACAGACCTCGTTGAGCATCCGCCACGGCTGGTACGATACCGGCGACATGGGCTACATGGATGCTGACGGTTACTTGTGGCACGTTGGCCGCCTGAAGCGGTTTTTAAAAATCGGCGGTGAAATGGTGTCGCTGGTCAAGGTGGAGGACGTTCTGGAAAAGCTCCTGCCGCCCGACTTCGAATGCTGCGTGGTCGAGATCCCCGATCCCCTGCGCGGGGCCAGGATCGTCGCCGCCGTCACCCAGCAGGTGGATGAAAAAGCCCTGCTGAAGGAAATGGCCGAGCAATTGCCCAAGATCGCCCTGCCCAGCCGCTGGGTGGTCATTCCCGAAATGCCCAAGCTCGGCAGCGGCAAGATCGATTTCCGTGCCATCACCGAAATGGTCCGAGAAATCGTTTCGGGCAAATAAGCGGGACCGCGCCATCATGCCGGAGTGCCCCGCGGGAAGGCGCATTGACATCGGGCGGGCAAGATCTTAAAATTCGTATAGAAAAAATTCAACGAGGAGGAACGCTATGGGGAAGAAAGTGTTGGTGGCGACCGAGAAGCCTTTCGCCAAAGTGGCGGTGAATGGGATCGCCGATATTTTAAACAAGGCCGGGTACGAGATGATCCTGCTGGAAAGCTACAAGGCCAAGGATGACCTGATTAAAGCAGCGGTCCATGCCGATGCCATCATTTTCCGCAGCGACATCGTCGATGAAGCCGTACTGGCCGCCGGCAGCGGTTTGAAGATCGTGGTGCGCGCCGGCGCCGGATACGATAATGTCGACTTGAACGCCGCCACGGCCCGCAAGGTGGTGGTCATGAACACTCCCGGGCAAAATTCCAACGCCGTGGCCGAGCTGGTCTTCGCGCTGATGCTGTACCTGGTGCGCGGCGCTTTTTCCGGCAAATCGGGGAGCGAGCTGCGCGGCAAGAAGATCGGCTTGCAGGCCTATGGAGCCGTCGGCCGTTGCGTAACGCCCATCGCCAAAGGCTTCGGCATGGAAGTCTTCGCTTTCGACCCGTATGTTCCGGCCGAGGCGGTCAAAAAGGACGGCGTTACACCGGCTGCTTCCCTGGAAGAGCTTTACAAAAAATGCGATTTTGTCTCGCTGCACATTCCCAAGACCAAGGAAACGCTCAACTCCATCAATTTCGCCCTGCTCAGCCAGATGAAAAAGGGGGCGGTGCTGATCAACACAGCCCGTGCCGAGGTGATCGACGAGCCGTCGCTGCTGAAGATGTTCGCCGAACGTCCCGATTTCAGATACGGCGCTGACGTGGCCCCGGTTTGCCTGCCCGAGATCGCGGAAAAATACGCCGGGCGCTTTGTTTTTACGGCCAAGAAAATGGGGGCGCAGACCGAGGAAGCCAATGTCAACGCCGGGCTGGCCGCCGCCCGCCAGATCGTGGCTTTCTTTGAAAAGGGCGACAAGACCTTCCAGGTCAACAAATAGACGCCTCTTGTTGAAGCACGCGGCAGCCCTGACCGTCGCCGGCTCGGACTCCGGCGGCGGCGCGGGCATCCAGGCCGATATCAAGACGTTTTCCGCCTGCGGCGTTTACGGGGCCAGCGTCATCACCGCCGTCACCGCCCAGAACCTGGAAAGGGTGAGCGCCATCCAGGCTATCGCTCCCCAAGTCGTTGAAGCACAGCTGCGGGCCGTCCTGGAGGGCTACCCGGTCAAGGCGATCAAGACGGGCATGCTCTTCAATCGCGACATCATCGAGGTGGTAGCCGACGTGCTGGAAGAGTACGCGTACATCCCGCTGGTGGTCGACCCGGTTTTTGCGGCCACCTCGGGCAGCCGGCTCATCAAGCCGCGGGCCATTCATGCCTTAAGCGAACGGCTGCTGCCGCTGGCCGCGCTCGTGACGCCCAACCTGCCCGAAGCCGAATTTCTGTGCGGCAGGGAGTTGCACGCTCTGGAGGACTTGCGCGAAGCCGGGCAGGAGTTATATGAGATTTTCAAGGTCCCCTTCCTGATGAAAGGCGGCCATTTGCCCGGCCGAGCCGTGGACCTGCTGGTGGACGGCCGGGGGGTAAAGACATATGCCGCCGACCTCGTGCACGGCGTCAACAGCCATGGTTCGGGCTGCACCTTCTCGGCGGCCGTCACCGCTTACCTTGCCCGCGGCCGCTCCTTACGCATCGCCGTGGCCGCAGCCAAGTCTTTTATTACCGCCAGCCTGCGCCGGCCCCATTACCTGCGGCCGGGGACGCGGGTGATCGATCATTTTCATCGCCGGCGCTGATGGATGGCGTGATGGCTGAAAACCAGAGGCTATTCGTGATCGGCGGCGGCAGCTCGGGGATGATGGCCGCCCTCAGTGCTGCCCGGCGCGGCCCGGTTGTGATCTTGCTCGAGACGCGCGACCGCGTCGGCAAGAAGCTGCTGGCCACCGGCAACGGCCGCTGCAACCTGACCAACAGCGACTCCTCCCTTTCCCGCTTTCACGGCGGCGACAGCGCCTTCATCGCCGCCGTCCTGTCCCGCTTCCCGGCCGCCAGCGTAATCGATTTTTTCGAGGAGCTCGGCATCTCTTGCCAAGCCGAGGGTGAAGGGAGGATCTATCCCCGCTCCGGCCAGGCATCGGCGGTTCTCGACGTCCTGCGCTGGGAGCTGGAGCGTTTGCAGGTCGAAGTCCGTACCGGCCACGAGGTCAGGGCAATCGTGCGCAAGGGGAGGGGCTTCGCGCTGCAGTTGGCCGCCGGGGGAGAGTTGCGGGCGGAGCGTGTCGTCCTGGCCTGCGGCGGCATGGCCGGCCCGCAGTTCGGCAGCGACGGTTCCGGGCTGCGCCTGGCAGCGGCATTGGGCCATCGCCTGGTCGATCCCGTGGCGGCGCTGGTTCCCCTGCGCCTGCGTACCGACTTCCTGCGCAAGCTGAAGGGGGTCAGCTTTGAGGCCTACGGCGAGGTGCGCTGCGGCGATGAGGTCTTGCGCGGCGAGCAGGGGGAATTTCTGTTCACCGACAGCGGCATCTCGGGCCCTCCGGTTCTGCAGTTGAGCGGTGCAGCTTCCCGGGCCTTGAAGGCGAACAAGGGGCCCTGCATCGTCTTGGATCTATTTCCCGCTATGAGTCTCGAGGAGTTGGCATCCGCTTTGGAGATCCGCTTCCGTTGCCAGGGGCACAAGTCAATTGCCGACGGGCTGGTGGGGCTGCTGCACAAGCGGCTGATCCCGGTGTTCCTCTCCGCGGCCTGGATAGATAGTCCCATCATGCCCGGTGCTGAAATTTCCGTTGCGGCGCGGCTCGGGCTGGCGCGGATATTGAAGGGCTGGTCGCTGCCGGTTTCCGGCACGATGCCCTGGCCCGAAGCCCAGGTCACGGCCGGCGGCATCGCCCTCGACGAGGTGAACCCGGAAACCCTCGAGTCCCGACTTGTCCCGGGGTTATTTTTTTGCGGGGAAATTCTCGACGTCGACGGCGACTGCGGCGGCTTCAACCTGCAGTGGGCCTGGTCCTCCGGGTGGCTCGCCGGCCTCTCCGCCGCCGGCCGCTGAGCGGTCATGCTGCGCCTCCTTGAAATCAAACTGGCGCTGGACCATGATCCCGGCGCCCTGGAGCGGGCCGTCGTGGCCAGGCTCGGCATCCGCCCGGAAGAACTGGTCGAATTCCGCATCGTTCGCCAGGCCGTGGACGCGCGCAAAAAAGGATCGATTCACTTGGTCTATTCCGTGGATGCGGTTGTACAGAATGAACCGAGATTTTTAGGGCGGCGGAAAACCACGGCCATCGTCGCCGCCCCGGATCTATCCTATCGCTATGTCACCCCGGGTCGGGAAAAACTCCCACGGCCGCCCCTGGTCATCGGCAGCGGTCCGGCCGGATTGTTTGCCGCCCTGCTGCTGGCGCGCCAGGGTTACCGGCCGGTCGTTCTGGAACGGGGCAAACCGGTCCGGGACCGTTACCGGGACGTGGAACGCTTCTGGTCGACCGGTCAACTGGATTCCGAATCCAACCTCCATTTCGGCGAAGGCGGCGCCGGCGCGTTCTCCGACGGCAAGCTGACGACCCTGATCCATGATCCGCGCTGCCGTAAAGTGCTGGAAGAATTCGTCTCCGCCGGCGCTCCGGCCGATATCCTTTATTTGAGCAAACCCCATTTGGGCAGCGACCGTTTGCCTGACATCGTCAAAAATATCCGCCAAGAAATTATTGGCCTGGGCGGGGAGGTTCATTTTAATTGCCTTGTCAGCGGACTCAGGGTACAGGACAATAAAATTATTTCAGTGAATATATCCGGTCAGGACTCCAGGGAAACGCGAGCCGTGATCCTGGCCCCGGGAAACAGCGCTCGCGACACGTTCGCCATGCTGTGGCAGAGCGGCGTGACCCTGCAGGCCAAGCCTTTTTCCCTGGGCCTGCGCATCGAGCATCCGCAGGGGTTGATCAACGAGACGCAATACGGCGCCCATGCCGGCCATTCGCGCCTGGGTCCTGCCGATTATAAAATGTTTTTTCACGCCCCGGGCGGGCGTTCGGCCTATACCTTCTGCATGTGTCCGGGCGGCCAGGTGGTGGCCGCGGCGACCGAGGCGGACGGTTTGGTCACCAACGGCATGAGCCTTTTTGCCCGCGCCGGCCACAACGCCAACAGCGCCCTGCTGGTCGGTGTCACCCCCGCCGATTTTGGCAGCAACCATCCCCTGGCCGGCATGGAATTTCAGCAAACCTGGGAAAGAAAAGCCTTTGCCCTGGGCGGCAAAAATTATTTTGCCCCGGTGCAGTTGGTCGGTGATTTTCTGGCCGACTACGGCCGTCTCCTCGGGGGGCTGGCCGGCTGCGGCCGTCCCCTTGGGGGGCTGGCCAACCGGCTCTCGACGGCGTTAGGCGGTATCCAACCGACCTACCGCCCCGGCTGGCGCTTTGCCAGTTTGGCCGATTGCCTGCCCGGCTATGTGGTCGAAACCCTGCGCAGTGCTTTGCCTTTTTTCGACATGCAACTCCCTGGCTTTGCCCGCCCTGACGCGGTTTTGACCGGGGTCGAAACTCGCAGTTCTTCGCCGCTGCGTATTGTTCGCGATGAATTTTTCGAAAGCAACGTTCGCGGTCTTTACCCGGCCGGGGAAGGGGCGGGTTATGCCGGCGGCATCATGTCATCGGCAGTCGACGGCATCCGTGCCGCCGAAGCCCTGATCCGAAAATATGCGTGTCCATAGGCGTAGGGGCGGGGCAGCACAAATTATCCACCAAAGTCGGTGGACAATTTGTGCTGCCGCACCCCTACATCAGGATAAGAGGGCACAGCACGCTGTCCCCCTTCATTTGATTTCTCATACCTTGGCGATTTAACTTCATTAATGTAATAATGAAAGACCTGGTACCAATGCCTTGTCATTCTTTATTTTTGTTGAGCAATATCATTAGCTGTTGCATATGGATGAAGGTATCTACCCCTTTCAATTGTATAAGACTTCATCCAGACTTTTGAATAAATCTGAATTGCTTTGGAAGGACAATAATTCAAACAGGTATAGCATAAATAACAAGTGATATTTTTTTGCCACATAGGTCTTTTATCATGCATTTTAATTTTCTGTGCAAGACAAACTTTTTCACATGTTTCACATCCTGTACATTTTGAATCTGCATAGAAGTATTTTTTGATCTTTGGTGATATGAAATGGGTCATAAATGGAATGAAACGTTCCAAAATATAATTTAATAATGGGTTTCGCGAAAATGTCTCTCCGCTTTTATCATCATTATGATAATCTTCTTTGTTAACAACTATTTTTTGAATTGCTTTTAATTTAATGAGCGCATTTTCTTGCAATAGCTCAAAATCCTCTTTCGTAGCATCATTATAAAAGCTCAATTTTGGATCATTTAGAGCCATATTAATTATAAAACTTGCATTTAATTTCTTTCCATGCCTTGTAATAGCATTGTTAATTATCGGGAAACCGCGAAAAACAGTACCGCCGCGGGTTGCTATTGCAAAAAAGTAGTTCGCAGATGATACATTAATATTTTTTAAAAATATTCTTACTGGAATTGGAAGTGTTAAACCATGAGTAGGAAATAAAAACCCAATAATTTCGGCTTTTGTGATAAATTCATTTTCTTTAATAGCCTTCACAATTGGAATAAGTTCTGCATCTGGAATGAGTTTTATTAATTCCTTTGCAATAAAAAGGGAATTACCAGTACCAGAAAAATAATAAATCTGAGTGCTCATCAGTTTTTCCTTTTTTCTCTCTTGCCACTCAATATCGGGCGGACCACATCGGCCCCGCCCCTGTGCTTAATAATCTCAATGCTCATGTCTACTCATCTCCTTTCGTAATGGTTGGGCAACCAAAGAGGCTATCGAGCCTCACCTCCGCCAGGGCTTCCTTCATTTTCGTCTCCGCGTTCTGAAAGCTCTTGATCACCCGCCAACGGGCTTCGACGATTTCCTTCCTATCCGGGTTCGCCGGCAGTTCGGTGTTGAAGAGCGGCCGTTTCCGTTCGATCGCCTCGAAGACGTCCAGGAGGCTTATGGTTCCGGCATCCTTGGCCAAACGGACGCCGCCGTTCTTACCCTCCCTGCTTTCCAGCAGCCCGGAAGCGATCAGCCGCATTACGATGCTCACGACCGTAGGCTTGGGAATGGAAAGCGTTTCCGCGAGCGAGGCTGCGGAAACCCAGTCGATCTTCCTGAGCTTGTTCTGGGCGCCGATGCTCGTCATGACGGCGATCGCGTGCGTATAGGCCAGTGAATAACTCATCGTTCTTCTTGCTCCTTCCGTTCCCCGCGATAAAGCAGAGGCTTCAATCGGCCCCGGATTTTGTCGTGGTTTACGCAGTATTGGACCATATCAATATACTCAATATATATTATATTTAGTTTAATGTCAAGTGTTCAACTATCTAAACCACTATCTGTCCAAAACGATAAAAAAAGACCCACTTCCTACGGAGTAAATCCATAGGAAGTATCTCTGATTGAGGTGGTCTTGCTTGTCAAGACCACCTCAGACCGAACCCAGATAGCCTCCTATTCACCCTGTTTCTTTCTTCATTTTTTCCGCATATGCTACAATTGATCCGACACAAGGAGGTTTTTCATGAAACTCGATACGGAGAAAATCGATCGGGTTGTCCTGGCCTTGTTGCACCTTGGCCTGCATGACGATTTTCGGGCCTGGAAATCGTTCGATTGGGATGCCTTGGATCGACTGCACAAAAAAGGCTTCATTTCCAATCCGGTCGGCAAAACAAAATCGGTTGCCTTTACCGAATCCGGTCTGCGGGAATCTCAACGCCTGCTTGCCAAGTTGTTTGCCGCAACAACTGAAGAAGAGTAGCAAAAACCCTCCTTTCAAGCCCATCATGCACCACTGACAAAGTCAAGCACCGAGTAAGATTCCTTCTGGAACCTGGAGCCCCCGATGGCCTCATCGGGTTGAAGAAGTTGATTTGCGATATTTTTTTATTTAGGAAATAATGATATACTAAAAAAATGAAAACACTGAAAGAGATTAGAAAAGTTTTGGCCAGCCACAGGCAAGAATTAAAGGACAAATACAAAGTTAAAAACATCGGGATATTTGGCTCTTATGTCCGGGGCGAACACAGAGCCAAAAGCGATTTGGATGTTCTGGTGGAATATGACAATCCGGTCAGTTTGCTTCAGATAGTTGCCCTGGAAAATCATCTCACTGCTTTGCTCGGAGTTAAGGTTGACCTGGTTCCCCGTAGGAATATCCGTAAAGAATTGAAAGAATCCATTTTAAAGGAGATGGTTCTGGTATGACGAGAAGGGGCGCCGAACTTTACGTTAAGGATATTTTGGAGTACATGGAAAGGGCGGAAACTCATATCAAGGGCATCGGTTTTAAGGATTTTACCCGCAATAATAAAACATGCGATGCGGTTATCAGATGTATTGAAGTCATCGGAGAGGCAACCAAAAACGTACCAGACAGAATAAGAAGTAAATATCCATCTATACCCTGGAGTGATATGGCTGGGATGAGGGATAAAATTATTCACTGCTACTTCGTCGTTAATTTTGAGAACGTCTGGCTGGTGGTAAAGGAAGAAATACCAAAGTTAAAGCCATTGATAAAGCAAGTATTGACCGATTTAAACAAAGAATAATTTGTTCTATCGATAGGGAAGCTCGGATGATAGGCGATGATGATTTCTGTAACCCGGAGAACGAATGCATAGGCTCTCCAAATTGCGGGATATCTCTGCCAATAGATCGCTGAAAGTTTCTTTCAATCGCGAATCGGAAAATATCCTTTTGCCGCCATCCCTCCGGCTCAGCGCATGATGAAGCGCCCCCTCGTATGTCAATCTCACCCGCTGCATTCTTCAAAATATCACAATTTCCTCTAACCCTGCTGCGCAGGATAAGTAACTTAAGAGCATTAAAAAAATGAATTCGTTTTTTTCTAATGCTCTTATCCAGCTTGGTTGGGTAAAAAGCAAATTATCTTGTTTTTTTACCAAGTTAATTTGCTTTAAGTTACTAACATTATCAATAGTCGAATGGAAATCGAATGATAATCACTTTTGTGTTGGTGTAGAAGTAAAACACCGAGGGGTAAGCTTCCTGTCCCCAATGCTCCTACTTCGGCGTTCAGGTTGCGCTACGCCACTGGCTGCGAACAAAAATGGCAATGAGAGCCATCGTGCAGATAATCGTAACCCAGCCGATTCGGTATGGTCCACCGGTGAGATGACCAAAGAGACCAAAGATCCAAGCAGTGAGAACGAAGAAGAGGTAAGCATCCGAACCGAAGACTGACACAGCATCTAACACTTGTTCGAAGAAATCAAGAAATCGCTTGTGACTCACGAAACCCCCACTGATAGTCAGGAGAATAAAGACGACAAGAACCTTCCAAGCAATCGAGAGCGGTAGAAGTACCTGGCGCCCATGCACGTACCAGAAGAAGTCATTAGCGATGCTGAAGAGCAAGATCGAGCAGGTCAGAATAGCTGAGATCGGAAAGAAAAAGTTCTTCCAGTAGCACTTCGCGACGTGTATTGCCCACAAAACTGCCCAGACCGGCACCACCTTGAACCTTCGGAGTGTCCTGAGAGTATGCAGATACGCCTTCTTTGCGGCTTTCCGGGTCAAGTTCGCAATATGAATGGCACTCCCGGCCAGCCGATTGGCGAAACGAACCACAAACCCATTGTAGAACTGCTCGAAAAGCACGATGAAGCGATTCGTTGCAAACGTCGCGATACGGTCCAGGGTAGCTACGATGCGCTCCCGCAAGCTCGATGGTGCGTTGCTGCGCCGGACCTGCCACGTCTTTAATGTCTTGGCTGTAAGGAGGATTTTGTAGTGCCAGCGATCTGGAACGCTGAAAGGCTCCCCCTTTAAGCTGAAAATTATACTGGAAACAAGGCATGAAGTTGCAGCTAAGCCAAGTGGTACTAAAGCCATCTCCAGCAAAAAGTACCGAAGCGTGAATCCAGTCTCCTTAGTAGATAGAACCACATAGGCGGCGATGCTGAACAAGGAGAAGGTAAGGAGAAGGGCAATCCAGGTCAATGTACCTGTGTGAAGGTCGATGTGGTGTATTTCGAGCCATTCTTGGCGGGGATCATTTGCGATGTTCCGTCCGAAAGCCACCAAGAAAACCTGCTCCGCCAGTATCATGACGGCTAGGCAGGCCGATAGCAGAGTTGTCAAGAGGTTTCCGGTTGGCTTGAAGTACGCTACGATTCCGGCTAAGAGTACTCCGACAACTGCGAGTATAAGAACATAGTTCCTGGCGGTCCGATGGTTCCGATGAAAGAGGGTGAAGAAGGAGAGGACACCGATACAGACGAACAAATAGACAGGCCATGACCAGTGAAGGTAACCAACGGCCAGAGCCACACAAACTGCAGTGGCACGGATTGCATACACAATATAGGTCCATTTCTTATGATCGAGATTAAGTCCAATCAGAGTCGAACTGTCGTTGGCGCAGACGACGCTGAGGGAGTCGTTTGAAGCACCGCAAATGGGACATAAGATGAAGTTCTTTTTGGGAAAGTCAAACAGGAGGCGAGCAAGCCAACGACGCCTTATTTCGCTATCCTTGGGCGATGGAGAAGGAATTCCACTGTTTTTTACCATCTTGCTACCTTCTCTGGTCAGCTAACGATAATTATACGAAATATACTTTTCTAACAACATCACGTTTATTGATTAGCATATTTTCCTGAATAATTAAAGAGTTTTATCTAAATTATTTCGAAAGCTGGTGGCGAGGGTGGAGAAAGAGTTAAGAAAGATGGCCCTATTGAAGTGAGCGTAGATTATGTTTTCTGGACCCAGGAAACCTAACCCAATGGTTTTTCACGCTTTTTTCGTTTTCGTATACTTCGCTTCTTGGACCCGGTACGCCAATAGACTTAACAGAGAAATGTACTCAATCGCGCGCTGTTCCGGTCCTTCTGGGAATGAATGGCCGCCTGGATTCCTGATACCCAATACGGCTCCTTCGAATAGATGCATCATGCCCTCTTGTTCATCCTGATCGGTTTGATCGCTGAGGTCGTTAAACGCTAAGACAGGAGCATTCCTAGAAAAAACCGTCCTCATCAGAGGAGCACCATCGAGATCGTGCTTGCCGGAGCGCTCCTTAACGTAATTAACGAGTGCTTTCGAAGCAGCGAACAGAGCTTCCCAATGATAGCCATCCAGGAAGAGATCCCGAGAGACATCAGCAATCCGTGGATGGAGCATCAAATCGTCAAGATACGTGGAAGGTGTCGCGATGGCAATTGCAAAATCTTCGCGTTTTTCTTTCAGTCGACCAACCAAGCCCCGAAGAATTCCAAGTGTTTGGCTCCTGCCACGCTCAGTGGCTGCGATTATCTCATTCCGCGACTTCCGTATGAAAATTGGACCTGCCCAGAGGCGAATGTGCTCGTGCTCATGAAATTCAGGGGAATTAGTTCCAAAAATTTCGCGAATAGTTTCCTTGATGTTGCTGACCGCGACATCATCCGCGCCATTATGGGCACTAATCGCCGCAGTAATATCGAGAGTTTCAAGTTCTTGAATTCGTTTCTCTAACTTGGAGATGCCATGATCTATTTCGTCCGGAGACTTAAACAATTTTGGTTCTATTTGCGGTTGCTCAATGCGCTTTTTAGCCATATTTTTTAACTTGTCTAACAATTATTATGCGAAATAAATTTTTCTGATAACTTCACAATTATTAATTAGCATATTTGCTTTAATCAGTAAAGTTTTTTTGTCAAAAATAAAATTAATTTGAAGGCTGAAGGCAAGGGCGGAGCAAGAATTAAAAAAAATGGCTTTGTTGGGATGAAACGCGATGATGATTTTTGGAACCTGGAGACCAGAGCCCTATGATTTTATGAGTCTAATATGCTTTTACCGGTAGTTTCAATCTCTCCTAACATATTTATTCCGCGAGTATAGATTGTAAGGAGCATATCGAGAAGACTAAGTAAATCACGTTTTGCATGATTGAATTGAGTTGTGATTCTAGGCAATACTGCAATACTTGTTCGAAAACGCTCAATACTGTTTTTCGATAAAATCATTACATCTTTTAATTGGGTTGAGCTCGATAATGCATTTTCTAATTGAGAATGGTTATCTGAGTCCGAACCAAAGTCAGGGAGAAGAGATAAAATTCGTTCATAAGCATCTAATGCCTTTGTGAGTGATCCGTCGAGGATAAGTATCTCAGGGCGCATTCTTGACACAAAGTCGGCCATATTATCAGCTTGTTTATTGGAAATTGATTTGTAGACAGCAAGCTTCGATTTTTCATCGACATTTATAGATTGGATTTCAATGGTGCTCTGTTTCGTTCCGTCCGTTAAGATTTTTAGAGCATCCATTATATGTTTTGTGACTTCAGAAGTTTTCTGAAAAGAAATTACAGTTGTTTCGATGAGATCAAGAAAACCTTCATCCTCTGATATTTTCATCGATTTTTCTAAATGAGTTCCTGAAGAGAGGGGTATTGCAGTCGGATTATTTTCTGGTTTATTTACATTTTCGATTGTCTTTATGAAATCTTGAGCTTGTTTGCTAAGGTGAATACGCAAAAGTCGTGAAAATTCAACGTTGCTAGTAAATTTTTTGTATAGGACACCTTTTTCGCTTAGTGAATTGCGGAATTCTTTTAATTGTTTTAGTTGATCAGGATCGATGTCATCAGGTGATATTGGTGTTGTCTTAAAATAAATCATCAAACGAGTCGAAAGTGGATCACACTTCCACTTTCTATATGCAATATCGAATTCTTCGAGAGTTCCGGATTTAGATCGTTGCGTTGGTTTACCTATTCGTGACCAAAACATTCCTAAAAATATATCGTAATCAGCAGAAAGTTGATTGTTGATTACATCCTGTGGATCAGTCCCAGCACTGGGATAGGAATGTGTTTCCCATTTGATGAGTTCGAATGAAATTCCTTTTTGTTGAAGCCAAATAAGATTAAGTTCTTCGATGACTCCCTCAAGTAATTTTCGCTCCTCGTCAAGATCAGATGGGGAAGCAACAAAGATCCGAAGAACAGTTATAATTTTTGGCATATAGCTTTTCTCCTTTTTAAATCATCTTGCTAACATGCACCTTCCACGATTTTTATTTCCTTTTCCGTCAAGCCGTACAGTTCGTACACCAGACGGTCGATCTCCGCGTCGGTCGTCGTGACGGCGTTCTGAAGCGTAGCCCGCTCGGCGTCTGTCCGCACAGCTCGCAGTTTGGGCACCAAAGTTAAAGCCTTTTGAGAGAGTTCGGAAATTCGTTTCAGCATGTTGGCGTTAGGCATCGGACAAGGCAGATGAAGAACATCTGTAATGGTAACTTGCGGGAAATCATCTTTCGTGGCCTGCTGAACTTGGCTTAGGTAAAGTACTGACAGAAGGCGGCTGTTCAAAATGCCAAGCAAGAAATAGGTGCCGTGTTCTCCATATCTATTCCCATTCCGAACGAGCAGTGAATAAAGGTTCTTGTTCGTGATAAACGTCTCTTCCGCTACAGTACTCATAAGCCGTCGCTGTCGATTCACAAGCCTTCTCATCAATAATCGACGGCCTTCAAACCATCTGAACTCCTTCGGCCATTCTCGCATTTTGGGTCCATACTCTACCCAATTTGGAGCGGCGAAACGCAAGTCGTACCGATATACATCACCTTCAAAGTATGGGTGTGAGTTTTTGTTAGTTTTCGCAGTAGTGAGGAGATCCTTGTCGAACAATACTCCGCGCTTCATCTCTGCATAGTCGTTTATTTTTGTAGGTATTTTCCGGAATAAGCGCGCAACCAAGTTCGCAACTCCAACAGAAAGAACGAATTTCTTGTCAGGAGACTCTTCCCATACTGACACCGGAACCAAATCAAAATCTTTATCACCAATTACAATGGCATCCAACTTTGCTTTCTTTGGATAAGTGAAACAGCGAATAGAATGCTGATCAGCGTGTTGCTTTTTTTCCAGTACAAAGGTTGCGGTATCAATATAGGCATCTGCAAAAACATCGAACGGCAGAGAGATGATTTCCTCGATCCTAAATTCAAGCATACGGAGGCGAAGTTGTTTGTAAGCTGGGCCACCTAGCCAAGCAGAGGGTACGATGAAAGAGACACGTCCGCTTGTTTTGGTGACATGGATTGCGCGTTCGATGAAAGCAACATAAACGTCATGTGTCCCACTGAAGGTTTTATATTGCTCCATGACATATCGCTCACCTGTTTCGTCAAGCAGGCGACCATACGGCGGATTGCCGATGATGGCATCGAAGCCGCCGGCTTTCATGGCGTCGGGGAACTGGGCGGGCCAGTCGAAGACGTGGACGCGGACGAGGTCTTCGGGGATCATGGAGAAGTCGGAGGAAATTAGGGAGTTGCCACACTTGATATTGTCGGACAAGTTGGGCAAGGCGCGTTCGTGGAAGAGGGACATTTGTTGGGAAAGAGAAGAATCATTTTCCCCTTCGAGGGCTTTCAACAGCAAAGAGAGCTTGGTGGTTTCGACGGCCTGGCGATCGATATCGACGCCGAAGATGTGGGTGGTAAGGATGCGCTTGCGTTCGGCGATGGTGAGCCGGGTTTCGCCTTTGGCGTTCTGATAGACGGCGCTGGCATGCTTTTTGGATGGGTTGGCCTGATACCATTTCAGGCAATGGTCGAGGAGGAACTGATAGGCGCCGAGGAGGAATGAGCCACTGCCGCAGGCCATGTCGAGGACGCGGAAAGGGGGCTTGGTTTTGCTGCCGGCGAGATCAACGGGGCTTTTGTCTTCGATCTGCTTGCCGACAGTGTTGAGGACGATGTAGTTCACGATGTAAGCGGGCGTGTAGTATACGCCGCCGGCCTTGCGCACCTCGGGCTTTTCCTCAACTTTGGCCTGATGGCCGGCGGTCAGACGGATGACCTTGCCGAGGAAGCGTTCATAGACAGTGCCCAGGATTTCTACGGGCAAAACGCCGAAGTGATACGGGCAACCGTGCTCGAAGTAGAGGCTTTGCAAGATTGGCTTGAGAACATTGTCGTCCACGGCCAGACGCGGCGTGAGCGTATCCGGCGTATCGGCGACACCGGGCTCCTTCTGGAAATGGAACAGGCCGGAGTTGTATTTCTGATCGGCCTTCTGGCACAATTTGTCCATAAAACGACAGTAGATGTCCGGCTGCTCGCAGAGTTTGTGCAATTGCCCGTAAGACTCCAGGCCGCGATCCTCGGCCATGCGCAGGAAAATGATGCGGTCGATGATCCGTTGCACAACGGCGTTGAGGTCGTCGGCCGACAAATCGCCGTTGCGAATGGCGAGGTTGCGGGCCAGTACATCGCGCCAGCCTTCGATATCCTTCAGAAACTCGCTGTCCACCTCGGAGGTGCCGCGCTTGCGTTTGGAAGCAACAAACTGGTCGAACGTCCCGGACCAGACGGCCTCGCGCGAGAACACGTCCCATATCTCGCGCCAACGGTCGGGATATTCGCTGAATCCGAGATACTGGATGCGGGCATGGCTGGCCTTGTCGCTGGGATGCGGGCGCGAGGCGCAATCATAAACGCCCAGTTCCTCAAAGTCGGTCAGGATGGACAGGGCGAGCTTGGCGCTGAAACCGTAGCGGCGAAGTTGATATGCTGATGCCGGATCGGCGTTGATATTGATGCCGCACTTTTTGGCTTCGACGTAGAACTTCGCCAGGGTGCCGAGGCGGAAGGTATAGTCGGGCGCCTTCTGTTGGCCTTCAACGTCCAGGCTGTCTTCGGTGATGACTTCGCGATATTGCGGCGCGGCCATTGAGGCGTTGCGCATGTCCCAACCGAGGGCCTCGAAAAAAGGATCGATGAGCGATTGGCGGACATGGGCTTCCTTGACTCCAGAGGCGAGGAAGGAGTGCCGGTTAATAGTGAAGTATTGACACAGTTTGGCAACTTCATCTTTGCTTTGGTCGAATGTCGTGCTCATAGTCGTTCGATCCCAATCTCCATTTACCGACGTTTAAAATTAAATAAGGCCATATCAATTAATCTTGGTCCAGGGCTCCGGGGGAATGGCCATGGCATCGATGGCCGCGGCGATCTTTTGCCACTCGGCAATGACAACGGCGTGATCGCTTGCGTAAGCGATGGGCCGTATCGCGAATTCCATCCGTTCGCTCAAATGGACGATATATTTCTCAGCATTTTGGGTGATCTGCCAAGTCTCTCCGGTCAGGTCATTCATCCCCAGGTTGGAAACGAGCAGGGCGATCACTTCGTTGCCATTCGCGCCGAAGCGCTGCAGGCGCTCCAGCAACAGGGCCAGCTTGATCAAGGTGCGGGTCGTCCGGAAGGAGTTTTGCAGCCTATAAAAGGCGGCTGAGCCCACGCGCGGCCAGTCCTTGCCGTCATCGTGACGAAAACGGGCCAGGAACTTGCTCATCTCCGCCTGCCGGAGAATTGAGTTCAGTTCTTTCCTGGCCCTGCTTTCGGCAGACAGGGTCCGGAAGAGCTGAATGTTGCGGGTGCTCCTGTCGGCCAATAAGCGAAAACGGCCGAACCAGAAATAGCCGGGCCCCGTCCACCAGCTATCATTGAAATTTTCCTGCCGGACCGCTTGCAGGTCGTCCAGGTAGGCCATCTGGAAAAAGCGCTGGCCGCTCATTTTTTCAAGGAAGAGGAGCAGCAAGGGCTCGATCTTCTCCAATTGCTTCCTGGCCAAGTCGATGTCACTGGCCAGCACCAGGGGGACAACCTCCCGGCAAAATATACGAAACTGGCCGATGGCCCGGGCGTGCTCCAACATGCCGCCGGCGGCCGCTTCGCAATCGAGCAGAAAGTAGCCCAACTGGCGCAATCGCTCCACTCCGCCGGCAATGTCTCCTTCCAGGAATGCCAGTCTGGCCTTTAAGGCTTGCCGACGGCTAAAGGTGGCGACAAATGCCGCGGAGAGGGGTTCGCCCGGCTTTGGCGCCAGGTGATTGCCGGCGATAGCGGGAATCATATGGTCCAATTTCGCTCCGGAATCGTCCAGCGCCTGTTTGACCCCATCCAAGCCGGAGGGAATGATGGCCGTGCGATAGAGTTTTTCCATTTGTAAATTTAAGCGCCGTTCAGCGCCCGAATACGGGGCGGCCTGGGCGAACATGACCCGCCGGTACGCCTGCCAGGCATCGCCCTGTCTGGCTGGCCAGTCTTCAGGCAGGTAATCCTTGTCCATGGGAAAGCGGGTGTTGAAGTATGCCGGATACTCCGCCGTGAGCCGCTGCAGCTTGTTGCCGTAATGGTAGTCGAGAAACCAGCCCAGCAGCGTGCCGCAGACGAAAAGGAGGATGAGCAACTCCAGCAGCCGGCCCAGGTAAACCAGGGGGCGCAGCCGCAGCGGCCGGAAAAGGAAGAATAGCCGTTGCTTGTGTTTTTCGTGCCCGGCCTTTTTTTTCAACAAACGGTCGATTTTCTTCAGGAGTTTTTCGACCGCGGTATAACGCCGGCCCGGATTTTTTTCCAGGCACTTCAAAATGATGCGCTCCAGGGAGGCGGGGATGGCCGGATTGAGGCTGGATGGGGGCAGCGGGGTCTCATGCAGGTGCTTGAACAGCAGCGCCTGAGTGGTCTCGGCCACGAAGGGCGAGCGGCCGGTGACCATCTGGTACATCATCACCCCCAACGAGTAGATGTCGGTGCTGGCATCGACCTTCTCGCCCTGGATCTGCTCCGGGGCCATGCACTCGGGCGTGCCGATGACGATGCCGGTCCGGGTGGTGCCGGTTTGGTTCAGGGAGCGGGCGATGCCGAAATCGAGGACGGTGACCATCCCTTTTTTGCCGATCATGACGTTTTGCGGCTTCAGGTCGCGGTGAATGATGCCCTTGGCATGGGCGGTCACCAGCGCCCGGCAGACCTTGCTGATGATATCGAGCACCTTTTCCAGCGAGAGCGGGCCCGCCATGGTGATCAGCTCCTGGAGATTCTGGCCCTCTACATAGTTCATGGAGATGTAGCGGATGCCCCTTACCTCGCCTAGATCATGGATGCGGATGACGTTCTCGTGGACGATCTCCCGGGCCAGGAGCAGCTCCCTCTTGAAGCGCTCCACCGCGTCGGGACTGTCGTTCAGTTCGGGGTTGATGATCTTGAGCACTACCACGATCTGCAACTCCTTGTCCAGGGCCTTGAACACCCGGCCCATGCCCCCAGCCCCGATCTGCTCGATGATCTGGTAGCGGTTGCCGAAGCTCTCGCCCGGGCTCAGGACAAGATCGGCCGGGTAGGCGGCGATGGGAGTCGCATCCTCGATGGTGGGGGTGGAATCCAAAGGTTCCCCGCACTGGCTGCAAGTCCGGTTCAGCTCGTCGTTCAGGAAAGCGCACTTGGGACACTTCATCTCTGCCTCGTGAAGAAAACGATTTACTATATTCCCCAGCGGAAAATTAGTCAACCATGTTTTTCCCCGTGTCCGGAATCGCAACAAAAAATCGCGGTCGCTATTTTTTAAGGAGGAAAAAGAGGCTCCCTTTCTGTTTCATGCTGCCGGCGACGATCTCGCTGGACTCGCCGTGGCCGGTGAAGAGGTCGACATGGTCGGCGCCGAAAATGGCGCCGCCCGTGTCCTGGTTGAGGACGAAGCGGCCGAACTTCTCCCAGCCGCTGATGCGCTCTCCTGAGTCGAACACCGGTTTCTCGCATTCGATGTAGGCCAGGGCGCCGAGAGGGAACAGGCGCGGGTCGCTGGCGATACTGCGCCAGGGGGTCAGGCGCGTGCCAAAGGTGCCGGTCGCGCTCTGCACGTTGACCTGGAAGAAAATGTAGCTGGGATTGCTGCTGAAGGCCTCGGGGATGGACTCCGGGTGCTCCTTCAAAAAAGTCTTCATCCCCGTTAAAGAAAGCTGGCCGCGGTCGATCAGTCCCTTGTCGAGAAGGTATTTGCCGAGCGAGCGGAAGGGATGGCCGTTCTGGTCGGCGTAGCCCACGAAGATCCGGCTGCCGTCATCGAGCTGGACGATCCCGGAGCCCTGGATATGCAGGAAAAAAATATCGACCAGGCTGTCGATCCAGACGATCTCCAGGCCGCGGCCGGCCAGCTTGCTTTTAAAATCGATCTCCTCGCGGGTGTAATAGGGAATCAGGCGGTTGCCGGCGTCCACCATGCCCTTGATCTGGTTTGGGAATGCGGGCTGCTCCTTGTAAAAATAGAACTGCGGCAGATCGACGGATACCAGGTCGGCCGGTCGTCCGTACAGGGGATAGGGGTATTGCGGCGATTCGCGGCGCGAGCCGCGCAGCAGCGGCTCGTAGTAGCCGGTGAACGTGACCTGTGGCGCCGTGCTGGCATAGAAGACGTAATTCTCGAGCAGGTAGGAAAAAAATCCCTCGCTCAAACCCAGCTCTGCCAGTTTGCCCCGGAAGTCGTTCAAGCTGGCGATGACGCGCGAGACCGGAATGGAGTCGGCGCCAAAGCGCATGACGGCGGTGCTGTCCAAGGCGTTGAATTTCTGGAGGCTGAGGTCCACGGCATCGAGAAGGGATTGCGCCGGTTCATCGTCCCGCAGCGTGGGGGGGATGGATACCGGCTGCAGGGAATTGGCTGCCGTCCAAACGACCGGCGGCGGAGAGGGAGGTGGCTGGACCGGCGTCAGCGGCGGCTGAGTCGGCACGCTGGGCGGCGTTTTTGGCGCCACGTAGATCTTTTTGGGTTGCACGCAGGAGAAAGACGCCAGAAATAGAGCGATGATCGCGGTATATTTTATTCTGTTTTTCATTTCCATTGCTGAATATATCATAAGTTTGGTTATAATATAAGCAAAGAAATGAGCCGATAATTAAATTGATGGTAAATCAATAGTTGCCAACCTTTCTAGAATAAAATTCAAAAAATTGATTGACAAAAAAAATATTTTTTTTTAGAATTTCGCCTTAGAGAGAAAAACGAGCACCAACGGTTTCAGGTAACTCTTGCACACTGGCGTCCGGAGAACCGGGCGCCCAGAAGGAGATAGATGATGAAAAGGATTATGACCGTCATGACCGTCGTGTTGTTGCTGTGGGGAGGAATGTTGTTCTGCGCCGATGCCCAGGCGAATTATTTGATCGTGTCCAAGAGCCAGGGCCAGGGCAGTGTCAGTCTGGATGATATCGTCGCTTATGCGGGAGGGACCATCACGGCGCGCATCCCGGAGATCGGTGTCGTGCTTGCCGCTTCAAGCAATCCCGATTTCTTGGCCCTGATCGCCGGCGATCCCAGGGTGCAGGATGCGGCCGAGGACATCGAGGTCCCGTGGATCAACAACGAGCGGGCCGCGGAAGTCAGCGAATCGGACCTCCAGGCCAGCGGAGTAAACAGCGAGCCGTACTGGGGCTATCAGTGGAACATGCGTCAGATTTTAGCCGATCAAACGGCCGCCGCCGGCCATTTGGGCTGGGGCGTGAAACGGGCCCGGGTGGCCGTGCTCGACGCGGGGATCTGGAGCAACCACCCCGACATCGGCCCCAATGTCAACCTGGCATTAAGCAAGTCGTTCGTGGCCGGGGAGCCGGGCATCGACCCGATCGTCAGCGGCTTCAACCACGGTACCCATGTTGCCGGGATCATCGCCGCGCCGATCAACAACCGCGGCACGCAGGGCGTGGCGCCCAAGGCCGAGATCGTGGCCGTCAAGGTGCTGCGCAGCGATACCGGCAGCGGCGCGTTCTCATGGATCATCGCCGGCATCATGTACGCCTCGGGCCCCGAGGTGCAAGCCGACGTGATCAATATGAGCCTGGGGGCGACCTTCGACCGCATCAATGCGGGCGGCGGCGGCTCGGGCCCGCTGATCGCGGCCCTCAACCGTGCCATCAACCACGCCACGGCTGCGGGCACGCTCTGCATCAGCGCGGCGGGTAACGAAGGGGTCGACCTCAACAGCCGCCTGTGGTCCATCCCTGCCCAATCGGGCAACGGCATGGCGGTTGCGGCCACCGGCCCGATCGGGCTGGCTGACTTCGACCGGGCGGCATCCTACACCAACTTCGGCCAGTCGGTCGTCGACGTGGCGGCGCCGGGCGGCGATTTCATGATGTACCCGGCCCCGAATTATTACATCGACATGGTGCTCAGCCCCGGGACGGCCACGGGCTATGTTTTCGCCGCCGGCACGTCGATGGCAGCCCCGCACGTGGCGGGCGTGGCGGCGCTGATCGTCGGCAAGTACGGCAAAATGTCGCCGGCCGAGCTGAAGCGTCGGATCGAAAAAAGCGCCGACGATATCCTCAAGCCGGGCGCCGATCCCTATTCGGGCAAGGGCCGCATCAATGCCCTGAAAGCGGTGCGCTGAAGCCCAAGCAACAGTTATTCAATGGCGGGGCCGGCAGCAGCCGGCTCCGTTTTCTTCTCGAAGGGGGGATCTGACTGCGCCGAACTCGCCTTAATGAACGCCGTGACGGATGAGCAATGACACCGGGATGCCGCCGTTGCGGAAGAGGATTTTTTTATCATGGGGGAGTGAAAGGACTTTTTCCAATTCCAATCCCGGTACGATGATCGCATAGCCGCAGCCGGAGAAGTCGCGCCGTATCTTGGCGCCGATGCGGCGATATAGATCCAGGCTGTCTTCCGCAGTGCCGAGGCGGGTGCCGTAGGGCGGGTTCAACACCAGCAGGATGTCGGCCGGGTCGACGGCTGTCGGCCGCGGCAGCTTGAAAAAATCATTCTGCTCGACCGCAAGCCAGGATTCGAGGCCCATGACGGCCACATTGCGGGCGGTGGTGCGCACGGCTTGGGCCGCGATGTCGGAGCAGAATATTTTTTTCCCGGGAAGCGTTTTTTCTTTGAATTCAGCGGCCAGATGCTCCCGGAGGTGGGAAAAGGCGTTGGGGCGGAACGCGGGCCAGTTTTCGAAGACGAAATGACGATTCAGATTGCAGGGGCGTCCGGAAAAAATCAGCCCCGCTTCCAGGCCAAAGGTGCCCGAACCGCAGAAGGGGTCGATCACGATCCGGTAGCGGTTGACGGTTGCGGCCTTGAGGATGGCGCAGGCGAGAGTCTCCCTGAGCGGCGCCTCGGAGCTGTACTTGTCATAGCCGCGGCGATACAGGAGCTCGCCGCTGCTGTCAAGGCTGACCAGGCAGCGTTCATGGTCGATACGGATGAGGATGGCCTGTTCATCGCCGCTGGGGGCCGCTTTTTTTTGCGCCAAAAAAACCTGCCGGCCGTAAGCCGCCAGCCGGGCCCGGATGGCCGCCAATCCCTTCTGCGCAACGCGGCCGCTATGCCATAAGCCGGAAGGGCCGGCGCAGACGCTGATGTCCAGCCGGGCCTTGTCTTTCAGGTGCAGCTCCCAGGGGGCAGCGGCCGTTTTGAACCTGAACTCCTCTAAACTCGCGGCCCGGAAATGGAACAAGCGCAGCAGCAAGCGACTCAGCGTGCCGGCGCCGAGGTTCAGGCGGTAGGCATCGGTCAATTTCGCGCTGAAGGTGATCCCGCCCGTTGCCGTGGCCATGAGTTCGGGGATGCCCAGGTCGCGCAGTTCCTGGGCGGCGGTTGCTTCGAAGCCCGGCTGCACAATGGCAAAAAATTCATGGTGCCTGCCGATGACATGGTCCTTGACCCGCCGGGCCAGCGCTTTTTCATTGACGCCATCCGCAGGGCGGGGCGTCATTTGACCGTCCAGCCCTTGCCGCGGAAAACATTCTCCAGGGCCGCTTTTTTGAACCTGGTTTTCAGTTCCTGCCACTGGCCGGCCAGTGGCAGGAAGTGGGCGTTAGCCTCTTCCAGGCTGGGGAAGTGGATCAGGAAAACCTGGCCGTTCTCAATGGTCGGAACCGAATAGAATTCGAACGGCACATTGTCTTTGCCGTTGCCGCCCTGGAAGGGCATGGGAAAGGGGAGATCGGCCGCGTCACCGACCTCGATGCTTTTTTTCTCGTTCTGCCACTTGCGGAGGAATATTGCGTTTTTCAAATAACCGTTATAATGGATCACGGCCGTCGGCCAATTTTCAAAGCGCATTCCCTGCAGCAGGAAGCCGGGTTCGGCGCCGCTGGGCAGGGTGATTTCATCCTTTTGCAGGCGATGGAAGTGTTCGTAATCCAGGGTAAGGAATGCTTTCTGGCCGATATAAGTCAAGGGGATTTCCATATCCTTGATCCGCAGGCAGCCGGGCCAGTGCGCCGCTTGCAATTTTTTCAGCCAGGCGTAGGGCAGCAAATGGCTGAGGGTGATGCGCTGCAGGGCGGGGTGAAACTGGAAAAAAAAGCGCAGGTCATCGATCTTGAGGCTGCGGCGCAATTGCCGGTAGAGGAATTCACTGAGCACGTGGTCGAAGGGCGGCAGTTTTTCACCCAACACGGCGGATGCCTCCTTGAACCAGGCGCGGTTTTTTTCTATCTCGCCGCGGCAGGGCAGCCACGGATAGTTGTCAGCGAACCATTGCAGGGCCAGGGTCAGCAGGGCGTGTTTTTCGTCGGTGCTGGTCCAGTCGGGATCGGCGGGGACGGTTTTGATCAGTCTGCCGCCGAAGAAAATTTGTTCATCCACGCTGATCTTATCCTCTTTCAGGACTATGACGCGGCGCTTTTCATAGCTGAACGGGGTGAGCTCGGCCAGCTGCTTCAGGGACAGCTCCGAGGCGAAGGTGAGCAGCGGGATGTATTTCTCCTCTTTGTTGCCGGTCTTTTGATCTTCGCGGTTGATGATCAGGTCGAAGGGCAGGGCGGCGACCATTTCCGGCTTGACCTCGTTCAGGATCGACGTGCGCTCGATCTGTCTCTCCTCTTTTTCCCGCCAGTAAATCCCATCGCCCTTGAAATAGACGCCGTCGCAAAAGGCCGACAGGATGGCCCGGAAAAGATGCTTCTGGTCGCCCTCGGACCATTGTCCCCTGGCGGCTGCCGTCCCAAAACTTTGGGCGGCGTCCCTTCGGGGGACGGGCTGGTTTAGCCGCTTCCTGAGCTCGGTGTAAATTTCCCAGGCCAGGGCCGTTTTTTTGCGCGAGATCACCCGGGCGTTCTCTTTCTGGCTTTCCCATATCTCGAGCTGGTTGATCAGGTCCGATTTGTACGGCGAGCGGGAATAACACCCGCCGGCGAACTCCTTGTTGACGATGCCCCGGGTTTCGAAGATGGCGATGGCCTTCAGGGCGCGATCGGTGACCCGGGGGCCGCCTTTTTCGGCTTCCAGCAGCAGCCGCGCGCTGCGCACCGACAGGGGCAGCTCGGCCATCCTGCGGCCGTCAACGGTCACCTTGTTCTCCGGGCTCAGGGCACCGAAATTCTTGAGATTCTGGATCGCCTTGAGGATAAGGCTGCGGTTGGGGCGGTGAAAAAAATTGAACTCCAGCGGCGCCAGTCCCCATTTGCACATGCGCAAGACGACGCTTTCCAGGTTGAGGCGGCGGATTTCCGGTTCGGGATAATCGCTGCGGTCCTCCATGGCGCGCTCGGAGCAGAGGATATAAATCCCCTTCTTCACCCGGCCGGCCCGGCCGGCGCGCTGGCGGCATTCGGAGGTGGAGATCTCGGTGGGATACAATCCCTCGATGCCCGAGACCAGCCGTACTTCCTTCTTAACGCCGCTGTCGATGACCGCGTCGATATCGTCGATGGTCAGGCTGGTCTGGGCGATGTCGGTGGCCACGATGGCCTTGGGCAGAGGATAATTCTTGAAAACCTTGGTCTGTTCGCTGATGGAGAGTTCCGAGTGCAGGGGGAGGATGACCGCCTGCTGCTTGTCGTGTTCCAACAGCTCTTTCAGGTTCTGCATGGTCTCCTCGATCTCCTGTTTCCCGGGCTGGAAGATGAGGACATTGTGGCCGCTCTCGAGCAGATTGGCGGCGTCCGGGAGGAAAAAACAGGGGTGGCGCCGCTGGCAAGCCACCGGGAAACCGCGGCCGGGAATGGTGATGACCGGGGAGTGATTCAGGAACGTCGAGATCTGCCTGGCCTTCAAGGTGGCGCTCATGATCACGACCCGCTTGCCGCTGCGCTGGTAATAGCCGCTGTCCAGGTTTTTCTTGACCAGTCCGACCAGCACCTCCTGGTTCAGGTTCCATTCGTGGATCTCGTCCAGGATGAGCACGTCATATTCCCGCTTGCCCTGGATTTCCTGGACCATCTGCACGCCGTCGGTCAGGTAAAGGAGTTCCGTCCTGGGCGATTTGTTGCTGTCCAAGCCGGTCTGGTAGCCGATCTCCTGCCCCCAGCGGACATTGCAGACGCGGGACAAATAATTGGACAGCGCGCGGGCGGCGATGCGCCGCGGCTGGGTGACGTGGACCTTGACGCCGGCCTGCCACAGCCAGTAGGGGACGCGGGTCGATTTCCCGGCCCCGGTCTCGGCGGTCAGGACCAGCACCGGGTTGGCGGCGATTTCGCTTTCGATTCGCTCGCGGAAGTCATCGACCGGCAATCGGACGCTGAAATGCATGAACTATTATAACATACGCTGCATTCTTCCGTATTCATGTAAGAGCGGGTTTAATCCCATACTTTTGTTAAAACTGGCGCTATATATTTTAAATTGCCTTGACAAGCATATTTAGTGACCCTACAATGTATACGTTAATAGAATAAATAAAAAAAATAACATTATACTTAGAAAAAACAATGGATTCATTTGAAAAACTAGTAGGTTACTTATTGGAGAAGGATGGTTATTGGATCCGATCTAGTGTTAAAATCGAACTCACACCTGAAGAAAAGAAAAAAATCGGCCGGCCCACATCACCCCGTTGGGAAATAGACTTAGTTGCTTATAAAGCCAAGTCAAATGAACTGCTAGTAGTTGAGTGCAAGTCTTTCCTCGATTCATCTGGGGTTCGAGCTAGTGGGTTCAATGGAAAAGGGACAAGTGACGAAAAACGATATAAACTGTTTAACGATCCTGTATTAAGAAAAACTGTCCTTGGGCGTTTGGTAAAGCAGTTTGTGGCTTCTGGTTCCTGCTCTCCATCGCCCTTCGTCAAACTTTGCCTTGCGGCAGGAAAAGTCTCAAGTGAGTCCGATCGAGACAATATCAAGAAACGTTTCGAATGCGAAGGCTGGGAATTCTTCGATAATTCATGGTTAAGAGAACGCCTTAGTGCAGTGTCAAAATCTGGATATGAAAACGATGTGGCCTCAGTTGTAGCAAAAATATTGCTGCGTGAAAACCAAGGCATTGTAAAAATATCCAGCTGACGCCATCAATGATAAATCGTTGAGGCTGCGCTATATCGTTAGGAGAAAGAGTAGATGCAAATTAATTTTCTAGACGAGCTTGCAAATTATTTCACTCAGAAACTAATTGGAAAGCTTGACCAAAGATTGATATTGTCACTTAAAAAAAACAAGGATCAATTTATTTTAAGGCCGAAGCAATGATAATGTCTTCAGAGTTGGAGCAGCGGCGCTCACCAGCTGATTTGCGTGAGTTTGTGGTTCAGCTAAAAGCTACTGTTAATGCTGATGAGCATGAAAGGCATTGCGGGCATCTAAAAAAAGGGTTTTATAAGGAGTTCCTTGACGAGATTATTCCCTTGAGTTGTTTTGCTGTTTTGGCATACCCAGAGAATTATGAAGTCTTGCCAGTTTTGGGAAACCAGGGATTTGACGCAATGGTGTTCGACGAATTGGGAGTAGAGATTGATCGCGTTGAAATTACCACTCCTCATGATGGCGCTGCGGAGGCGAAGGATGCGAAGCTGGTTGTCAGCCAAGGGATCGGTTCAGTCAGTGTTTACAACCCCGGTGATGAAATTAAAGTGTTGTTTCCACATGTGGTTAAAACCTGCTTGAAAAAAGCTCATAATGATTATAGTA
>Ga0315293_10000258_pt1 | contig 47327 bp, 35 predicted proteins | sample YL17G13_20_MG_FD_203071 | JGI IMG/M metagenome (GOLD analysis project Ga0315293, IMG submission 203071) | Sediment microbial communities from Yellowstone Lake, YNP, Wyoming, USA - YL17G13_20 | ecosystem: Environmental > Aquatic > Freshwater > Lake > Sediment | place: USA: Wyoming | collected... | reverse complement strand
TATGGAAGACCTTCGAAAATTATAGAATTAACCGTGTTTACCAATAATAATAAAATCAGCCACATACTACTGAAAATGAGAAATGTCAGCCATAGCGATTACGCCAATTTTATTGCGTATTCACCAATGATTGAGTACAAGAAATATCCAGAGGATCAAATTCACATTGCTTATTGTTTGCCGGAGGAGCTTAAGACAAGGGAGCTTATAAATCTTCAAGTCGTGATGCCCGGAGATTCAGCCAAGTATTTATTTCATTTTAACCATGATTATGGAATCCCTGAATCATGCAGCCATTATTCAATGCCTCACTCAATATCTGAAGTATTGTCAGGTCAAGCAAGATTGGTGATTCAGGTGGATAGAACAATGTTTGAAATTGATAATCTTCATAAATGAATTTAGGAGGATAAGCGGATTCATTCGCCGAGATGAATGAAACGTATACTTATCCTCATCGCGCGGGAGCCTGAAGCGTCCGCAAGGACGTTTCAATTGGAGCGGCCCTTCAGTCCTATATTATTGGAATTTATAAGGATTTAGCGCCCCCGCTATAGAATGCCATTATACAACCGATTTACAGGTAATATATGGGCGCTTTATACAGTCTGGAGCCATGAATGGAAGTCATCCTTGGGTTGTTGGTTGTAGGCGGTGTCATCTGGTTGATCTACCGTTATCAGGAAAAGCAAGGCGAGCTGGCCAGAAAGGCCGCCCGTGAAAAGGAAGAAACTGAACGCCAGCGGATAGCTGATTGCCAGGAGGTTGTCCGCTATTTTGCCAACTATCATGGCTATATCGCCCGGTCGGTCATAAGCCGGGAGGAACTTGAACAAGCCATCGAAAGCGGAGCATCACCAGCCCGGTTGTGGGATTTAATAGCCGAGCGGATCGGCCAGGTTCGAGGCCTTCAGTTGGGATACCATGCGACGGGCGGAGGGCGGTTTCCGGTTATTCTGCCAAACGAATACCGAGACAAACATATTTACGTCATCGGAAAGTCGGGCTACGGCAAGACCAATTTCCTTAGATACCAGATTTTCCAGGACCTTGAGCTTGGCAACGGCATCGGCGTGCTGGCTCCGGAACACGAGATGCTCAATGACGAGCTCTTGCCGTTCATTCCGGATCATCGCATCGGGGATGTCATCTATTTCAATCCTGCTGACATCGAATGCCCGGTGGTATTGAACCCGCTTTATATCGGCCCCGACGATGACATTGACCTCCACGTGGACGAGGCTTTCACGGTTTTGCAGCGGGTGGTCGGCGAAGGCGGGCCAAGGATGGATGAGATCTTAAGACACGGCCTCTACGCCCTCATGGAACGCCCAGGGTCGACGCTGCTTGACATCGAACCCCTGCTGGACAGGAATGACGATGCCTTCAGAAAAGAGATAATCCATACAACCGCGGATGAACAGGTCAGGCGCTTCTTTCAGCAAGTCTATCCCCAGATGCCCAAAGACGCCCACCTGCCGATATTGAATAGAATTGGCCGGATCGTCAGGTCAAAATACGTCAGGAACTGCCTGTGCCCGCCGACCAATACGACTTTCTCGCCGGAACAGATATCAGAACGCCTTCTGAACTTCAGGAATGCCATGGATGAAGGCAAGGTTCTCTTGTTTAACTTGTCTGACGGCCTCTTAGGCGAAGCGGCCAGTCAACTCATCGGCCAGTTTATCGTATCCAAGTTTCAGACCGCCACTATGAGCCGGGCGGACGAATCGAAAACCGAGCGGAAGCCGTTCTATCTATATCTTGACGAGTTTCAAAATTTCTGCGGGGTAGCCTCGAAATCTTATGAGAAGCTCCTGTCCAGGGCCAGAAAGTACCGGCTCGGCTTGATACTGGCCCACCAGCAGACCGGCCAGTTGCCCCTGGAGCTTATGCGGGAAATATTCGGCAACGTTTCGACCATGGTGAGTTTTCAGGTGTCGCAATCGGACGCCGCCAAGCTGTCGAAGGAATTCATCAGCCAGTATGATTTTGACATCGAGTCAATACCATCTGAGGAGCTTCTGCGCCTGAACGTCGGCGAAGCCTATTGTAAGATCGCCCGGAATTCGTTCCCGATGTGCATCCCGCACCTTGACGAAAGCCCGGATAGGGAAAGAGTTCGCGCGGTTATTCAGCATTCACGCGCCGCCTACGGGATCCCCAGACTCAAACGAACTGATAAACCTGCCATTCATCCTGGCCAAAAGCCGCCTGACCCTCTGGCTGACCTTGATCCTGATGAGGTGTTTTAATGGGTGAAATCAAATTCAAGTACGTTCAGCGCGATAGCGACATTCTGGTTGATTTATATAAGCATCGATTCTTGACAATATCGCAGATTCACCGGCTGCATTTCCCATCGCTTCAGACTGCCTATCGCCGGATGCGCCTTCTGAAACAGGCGGGCTATGCGAGTCCGTTTACCGTGCCCAATATTGAGGAATCGATATTCGCCCTGGCCGGCAAAGGTATTCAAGCGGTGGCCGAATCTCTTGGAGTCGACAAGAACGAATTGAAATGGACCGAAACCAGAACCAGACCGCACGACTATTATTTCATGCAGCATTTTATTGCCATCAATGACTTCAGAATCGCGCTAAGACAAGCTTGCGAAAATTCAACGATTCAGTTGCTTGGCTTTATCCCTGACTATTACGGTGAGAAGACCGACAAGGGCGGCATAACCAAATATATTCGCGATGTCAGCTGCGATATCGCCAGCGAGCGGGAAGAGATTTCCCATACGCCTGACGGAGTGTTCGCACTGCGGAAAGAAGGAAAGTCAGCCTTATTCTTTTTGGAAATTGACAGGGGTACCGAAACGGTATCGGATTCGGATAAGGGCGTTCTAAAAGCGGTGAGGTTCTACCTGAATTACCTTCTTGAAGGAAAATACCAGCGATACGCCAAGGATTTCAATGTCGAATCGTTCAAGGGCTTCCGCACCTTATTCCTGACCACTTCGGAGTCACGCATACAAAATATCAGAAAAGCGGCTGCCGCGGTCGACATCCCCGAAAAAGCCAAACGATTTCTGTGGTTATCCACCTATGACCGGCTCAATAATGCGGGTATCTTCAATCCTATCTGGGTATCTTCGCATGAAGCGGATGCCGAGCGTCATTCACTCTGGGGTAAAGGCAACAAAATCAACCATTGACCGATAATAGTAGGTGAACCATGAAAGAAAACAATGATGCCATGAGAAAGAGAATCCAGACGCTCTCGGATGAAGAATTGCTGAACATGGTTGACCGCGATCCGCAGGATTATACCGAAGAAGCATTGGGTGTAGCGCGCCAAGAAGCGAACAATCGTGGCGGAATCGAGAAATTGTACAACATTGTGGGGATGAAATTTGAACCCAATCAAGATAGACCAATACCCCCTGAAGAAACAGAAAATACTGAGGTGGACGATTTAAAGTCGTCCGAATCCGCTCCCTCGCATACAAGCCTATTTAAGCGAACCCGTACACTCAAAGAGGAGACCCTCTTGGAAGAATGGTCAATGTTGGTTATCCAGGGAGCGGGTAGCGCGCCGCAGGTTTTGGACCAGATACAATCGTTTCTTGAGGCGTCGAAGATACCGGGTGAATGTAAATGGTCGATTGAAGAAGTTAAGAGCTCGAATCTGATCTTTAAAACCAGGCGGGACTTCCTCATTGTCGAAATTGGTCAATTCAAAGATTATCACAATTATATATGTATCAGGGATTATGGCGTGCACCTGGATTGCTGTCGATTCCTAACCGTTGAACCCGGTTTTCTCAAGAAGAAGCTGCTGACGAAACTCGGCATGGATGAGACGCGTCTATCGACTCCAAGAAACATCATGCTTCATCAAGACCTACAGGCCTGGAATGCTGTCGTTGATTATGCGGTCAAGACTTCCGTAGAATCTCTATTGGCAAGACTTGGTCAAGACATAAAATTGATGCCGCGTGAAAGCAAGAAAATACTGGATATTTGGTAATGGATATTGTTAGACAACTAAAGCAAACAATTGCAAGGACAGCAAGGGTCGCGATAATTTATCAAAATCCAAAATCCCTTTAAGGAAAATTATATCCCAGAATGGTTCGCCTTTGCGATTCATGAAAGTAATGGGCACATTAGAATTCCGTGGGAATAAGCTCACAAACTGCCGCAAAGAGAGGTATCTAATGAACAAAATTTATGCTCCAACAAAATCCGCCGATGACTGGAAGAAATTACTCGCCGAGCCTCAAAAACAATGGAAAAAGGGTTTTTCGGCGAGAACTTTAGCTTACACGTGGGAAAAAGCTGTCGGCTTTCCGCCTGAAATTAAACAAGCCTTCGCAAAGTCGGATTCTTTTCAAGGAATCGAGCTACTTCTAGCTATACCTGAGCACCAGGTAGCATTGCCCGGAGGAGGGCATCCCTCTCAGAATGACCTTTGGGTGCTGGGCAAGATGAAGACCGGCCTAGTTTCTATCGCGGTCGAAGGCAAAGTGTCCGAACCCCTTGGTCCAACTGTCAATGATTGGTGCAAAAACGCATCGAAAGGGAAGAAAGAGAGATTGGCATATCTTTTATCCCTATTTTCCTTTAATCTGGAATCAATCGGAAAGATTCGTTACCAACTGCTGCACCGAACGGCATCATCGATAATTGAAGCTCAACGATTCGGCGCAAATCGAGCCATGATGATGATCCATTCATTCAGCCCATACTGCGAATGGTTTGATGATTTTCATGCCTATGCTGCCCTATTCGATATTGACGCTCAATGTGACCAAGTACATAGAGTGGGCAGGGTTTCTGACATTGAGCTATTTCTTGCTTGGATCCGAGGAGATGAACAATATCTTTCAGTTTGACCGCAGAAGAGATGATTGTCGAGACCATAAGGATTTCAGCTTTCCCTGATTTGACGTATACATAGAAAGATCAGTGTTTAATAAAAGGTGTCAGAATAAAAGTGAGGTAACCTATGAGCCAATGTCCAGAATGCATGAAAAATAATGAAGTATCGCTGCTAAATCCCATAAAGGGCACAAGACATTTCAAGTGTAAGCGAGACCATATGTTTAGATTGAGTAAGCTTACAAATCCCGATCCAGAACGTCCTTGTGCGCTTGTCAGGGTGGTTGACGGAAAAGATACTGACGAAAAATTCCCGGTGCCTTGTCCCAAAGATGCAGACTAGCTCAAAGATTTTTTTACGGCTTCATACCTTTATCGTGTCCAGCGGGCTGAATTGCTTAAAAGCCACTTTTAGTTTCTCATTGTCAACAAGGTGTACATATTTCTCGGTCATTTGAATGGTTGTATGGCCGAGAAGTTTCTGCAGCAGAAACGCCGGCATACCGGCCATTGCCCGGTGGCTGGCTGCGCTGTGGCGGATTAAATGCGGACTTACATGGACACCCACACGGTCGCCAATCCGTTCAAGTATTCTCAAGATATTCCGCTGGTCAAGGGGCATACCCCTCATTGTGCAGAATACATATTCGCTCTGAATATCTTTTCGATGGAAGACAATAAAGCGATGCAAGTATTTACAGGTCTTGGCTCCGATGGGAACAATGCGCTCTTTGCGGCCCTTACCGAAGACCTTAATCGTGCCGCTATCGAGATCAACATCGCGAAGTCGGATATTGATAAGCTCGGTCAGACGAATAAGCGTGTCATAGAATACCAGTATCATGCAGAAATTCCGCATACCAGTGTAATATTTCCTAATCGGCACTGATAGCAGCTGCTCGATATTCTGCTCGGAGAGAATCGGCTTAAATCGTTTCTCCATTCTCATGAGCGGAGTTTTTTCGGCAGGGTCTTCATCGATGAGCCCTTCTGCTTTAAGAAACTTGTAGAATATTTTTAATATTTTGATCCGGCCATTGATGGAAATGGCAGCCAGGGGTTTTGTTTGCATGAGCAGAATGTAATCTTGAATGGTATGTTTGCTGACCTTTTCGAAGGGAATATTGTTTTCCCGCAGGTAGCGGCAAAAATATCCCAGCCGTTCGCCATAGACAGAAATGGTTTTCGGCGTCAGGTTCTTGGTTCGAATATGATATTCGAAGAGCTTGAGTGCCCCTTTCATGTTTTTATCATCGACATTAGACAGCAGTTCTTTAAAATGACATCTCATAGTCAGACGCTCTTTTCCAGGATGAAACCCTCGTAAAAAGACGCCATCCCTCTACGTCTATGTCGTTGTGTCGTGGGGCGTTATGCCAATAAAAAATACGCCCAGGAGGAGTTGAACCCCCAACCTTCTGATCCGTAGTCAGAAGGTCTTAAAATAATCACATCTGTTGAAGTACAATAAGTTACGAGTTTCAATTCGCTTGGATTCTTCGAAACAGAAGGTCTATTACTTTTCCAGCCATCAATGTGGTCCAGGGTTAACTAAGTTGATAAAATATCTTTTAAGAGCTATAAATGGTATTGCACTAAAAACTAAGATGGTGTTTTCACGCCTGATCGGCTACATAACTTAATAATGGGATATCGGGAAAGCAAACGGGGGTGGCAAAGCGGAGCGAGAAATTACGAGTAATAGTTAAGATTAATCTGACATTCCAACAGAAAAACACCGTCATTTGATTATCACTATTGTAATTCACCGCGGCCTCCTAAAATCCTGCAGTTGGCTCTTAAATTGTCGGTATTCGGAATAAATGAAACTCCTAAGGGCGATCAATAAATTCCTTGACTATTATTGATGCGCGCGGTAGATTAAACTGCGGGAAAATCATCGGAGCGCAATAGAAATAAGTTTTCAAGTTAGTGAAGCTGGGGGCGCATTAAGGTACATGTGCTTTCAATGAGAAAATTGCCGGAACTTCTTGCGGTCCGTTTAGATGGTCGGTTTCACGATTCTCTTAGCGGCGTCGCTTATTTGAAGCCTACCCGCATTTTTTCCCTGAGTCCCATGCCGCATAATTTTCGAAACGAGGAGTTTCGGATTCAATTAATCCCACCTGCCCTGACTAAAGACCATAAATTCCAATCCGGGGAAAAATTGGATTTATTGGGGTGAGGTTGTCTCTTGGCCGATTTGGGAATTGAATGTGCGAAAAACGGTTACAATTCTAATAACTCATACGATACACGGTACGCCTTTGGATATTAAGGAATTATGTTAGGCTTAAAAAGCTTCGGCACTCGACGAAAGGTTATCGCATTAATGATCTTTGCAGCCCTGATAAGCCTGGGGGTGTTCTTCCTATGGACGCCCATCGCAACAGTTTACTATAGCCTCGAATCACATCAGATATTCCAAACCGGGGCCTACGATCCTGACTCACCACCATTTGTCGTGCCCCAAACACAGGTCCCCGGGCGCTTCAGCCTCGACGCCGCCATCGACGGCCGGGGTACAATTCACTTGGTTTGGATGAGCACGGTGGTCAGCCCCCAGTTCGGGCGCTCGGCCAGCATCGGGCCGTTCTACCAGCGGGGGGAACGCCTCGGCGCAGAGTGGTCCCCCCCACGACCCTTCCCCGAAGACGAGGCTCTTAAGCCGGGAAACGCCCGCAGCTGCCCCCGGGTGCTGGCCGCAGGGGACACCGTGGCCGCTTTTTGGACCGGCGAGGGCGGGCTAGTCACCAAATTGAGTACCGATGCCGGTGGGTCATGGGCTCCGGAGCGGTTTGTCCTCGACGGGCCGTTGGGATCGAACTACGTCCTATTGCGCCACGGGGGCAACCTCTACCTCGTTTTTGGAGGTTCCATGGGGGCCCACTTCGCCAAAAGCCGCGACTGGGGAGTAAATTGGACTGACCCCTTGCCTATTGGCCCGCCCACGGCGCGGGCGACATCCTGGCCCCCGGTCGCCCTCGCGGTCGTCGGGGAAACGATCCACATGGTGGGAGAGGCGGCCGACCAAGAGGTTGGGGGCGGACTCTACGCCCCCCAATTCTACCATGTCCTGGGCGCGGGCTTAGGGGAGCGCTGGGAGGAACCACATTTTATCGAGCTCGGCACGGCGCGGCCCGACTCGTTCCAGCCGGCCGTCGCGCTGCGGGCGATCGCCTTGGGCCAAAGCCTTCTTGTGACGTACGCCTCCGACAGGCTGCTCTACGTGGTCACCGCCGACGATGGCGAGACCTGGTCGGCCCCGCGGGAGCTGCCGGCCGTGCCCCCGGTTATGCAGTACGACCTCTGCCGGCAGGACGACAGCACGGTTGAGGTGTTTTGGGTCGACCTGCGTAATATCGAGCTGCAGGACATCGGCAAGATTCCCCCCGGGGCCGGGGCCCTGCTGGGCTTCTTCGGGGCAAAGCCGCGAAAGAACAACGATCTGTTCGCTGCCACGATCCGCGATAGCCGGGCGGGCCCGGCGGTGCGCCTCACCCCTCCGGACACCTACGCCGAAATTCTCTTCGGGGCCCTCGCCTGCTGCCCCCTGAAGGAAGGCACGCTGGTGATCTGGGGCGGCAAGCGCGACTTCGGCGATTATGCCCTATCTGATAGTATCAAGGGCGAAGTATTTTACAGAACCATCAGCAAATCCGAAGACATGATAGATGAGTAATCAATTATCATCAAAGATTGGCGGTGATTGATTGCCCGCCCCAGTCAGGAGATTGTGCTATGAACGATTTTGAGAAGCCTTGCGGAAGGGCGCTGTTGGTTGTTTCGTTGCTCGGCCTGATCTTGATTCTCAGTTTCGCAGAGGCCGCCGCACAGGGATCGGGCTTTCCGCTGCCCAAAGAGACCGATACCCGATTCGTCATCGATACCGATTTGGATACGTATTGTTACTACCGGAATGACGGCCCGCTGGAATTTACCATTTACATTGACCGGTACGTTGCACCCGTTGGCCCTTACGGGTATTTAGATCGTTGGCAAGACTTGGTAGAAGATGGTGTCATTTCGGCGGTAGCTCAATTGTACATGCCGATGTTTGATGTCGATTATGATTGCCCTCCTAACCCGGAATGCTTTTGCGAACGAGACAAAGTATACTTCAATAATAAATTCGTAGGCTATTGCACGGGTTCGAATATGCAATGGGAAATGGTCAATTTATCGATTCCGATAAGATATGTCAGATTTCCCCAGGTCGGTGGCCAGCCGGCACCGAACCAGATCAGGATCGAAATCGATGTCGCCAATGCAGGTGTCCCAGCTGGTGGCCGTCTGTGTTGGTGCACGGCCGTTGACTGGGCTGCCTTAAGCTTCCAAGCGGCGCGCCCCATCATTCTGGTTCATGGATTCACCAGCAATTCAAACACCTGGGATGACATTTGGGCACAAGAATTAGCATTAATGAGGTACACTTTTTGGCCGATCGATGTCGGAGAGGTCAGTTCGATCAGAGAAAATGGTCGGTTGATAAATCCCATTATAACTTCTATGACCGAGCAGTATGGGGTTGACAAGGTTAATATCGTCGGCCATAGTAAAGGCGGATTGGATTCACGGTACGGCATCGAACTCAACCATGACGTAGACAAGCTCGTGATGATAGGCACCCCCAACGAGGGATCGCCCTGGGCAGAAATTGCCCAGTTGCTTACTCCCGTCATACCATGGTATCCCTATTATTATATCGATATGGCGCGCATCATCATCCTTTTGAGGTATCCAGGATTGAGAGACCTCTTGCCTTATCGCATGAGGCAATTTAATGGGGATCATGACCGGATACAGGATGTTACATATATAGCCATGGCCGGGATTTGGGAATTTTGGCCTGGTATGGGCTTTCACTTCCTGGAAGGGCCGGATGATTTGGTCGTTCAGCAATCCAGTGTCGAGGTGCTCGGCTATGACTCGGAAGATCCATTTTATTCTACGGGGTGGCAGCATTTAGAGGCGATTCATACATTTCAGATAGGTTCGAATTACTATTTATTTCGGCGTGTACGTGATCTCTACCTGTCTGTCTTTCGTCAAAATGAACCGTATTTATTCAACCAAGGCGCCGACGATGTGGGCGGCCCGCCCCTAATCGCCTCTGATACAACCTCGACTGGATTACAGCTACTGCCTTTGGCGGTAGATAGTATCGAATCCAATGCAACAAAATCGACGGAGATATATGTCGATCAAGCTCCCGGGATTTGTTTCAATTTACTATGGGGCGCCGGCCATTTGGATCTCGCGCTGCTTAATCCCCTCGGCGAGAGGATTGATTCCACAGTCGCGGCTTCCGGCGACACAATCATGTTTTTTAGAGAGGAATCTACACCCGGATTCCATTTGATAAGCTATGGTTTGTCCAACAACCCGATGTCCGGAATTTGGACACTCGAGGTAACCTCCGATGCCCTCGAAACGGAGCCGGTCATCTACGCTATCGCGACTTCTTTGCAGGAACCGCTGGTAACGCTTGAGGTATCTACCGATAAGGCGTTTTATCAGAATTCCGAGTCGGTCGTCATCACGGCCAACCTTCGGAAAGACGATGAACCGATAAAGGATGCTTCGGTTTTGGCGGTGCTCGCGGTGGAAAACACCGTCATCGACACCATGTTGTTATTCGATGACGGCACACACGGCGATCCGATCGCAGACGACGGTCAGTATGTGAACACGTTTTCAAATACGACGCAAGGCGGCCGTTACGATGTCGTGTTCGACGCCCGCAAAGAATCTCCCGAGGTGTTTAACCGAGTTTGCGCGATCGATTTCACCGTCTCCAGAAGCAGTTCCCAGATCAGCGGCGATATCGATGAAGCGGCGATTGATACCGACGACGATAAGCTATTCGATTTACTGCGGATGAACGTGGCCCTCGACATAACAGCGGCCGGAGACTACTTGTTAACCGGCCAACTGCTCGACGACCAAGAACGCCAAATAGGAAGTGCAGCGATCGAGACCACCTTGACGGCGGGAACCTGCTTTTTGCCCCTGGATTTCGACGGAGAGTCGATCTACGAAAGCAGGAGCGATGGACCGTATTTCCTCAGCCATCTCGCCTTAATTGAAGTCGATACCAGCGAGTTTTTAACGGTAGCTTCAACCGAAAACGCGCATGTTACCGAGAGTTATTCGCGTTGGGATTTCCAGGGGCCGGGTGTCTTCGTAGGTGGAGTCGCTTCGGATCAAGGCCTCGATTCCGACAATGACGGGCTTTACGACACCTTGGAGGTGTGTATTGATATCGAAGTAAGCGTGGACGATTATTACGAATGGGCCGTCAATATCGCCGACAGCCTGGGGAATGTGATTTCGTGGGGGTTCGGCGCCGATTCCCTGAGCGCCGGTCCCCAATTCATTTGCACGAAGGTCACGGGATCCAAAATAGGAGCATCCGGGATCGATGGACCCTATGCCGTCGCGGGAGTTCTGGTGCGGGGCTCCGATCCGCGCAATAGCACTACGACCGAGGTGGTAGGTCTCAGCGCCGGCTACCTGTCCTCCGAGTTTGAGGGGAGCAGCGTACCATTTTATGGCGGGTCGATTTCGGAGTTGGTCCTTTTGGATCACGATGTCATTCTCAACGAGGATCTCATTATAGAAGCAAGGGGAGAGTTATTCGTCGATGCTGGAGTTACGATTTACGTCTTACCCGATTCCAACATCACAATATCCAACCACGGTTTGTTGGTAACCGATGGCACCCCGACCAATCCCGTGGTAATCCAGCCATGGATACAGGCACCGAACACCCCCGATCCGGGAGATTGGTACGGTGTTGATTGTGACGCCGGGAGCTTCACGGCACTGAATAGCTGCAACTTGAGATTTGCGTATTCGGGCATATCCGCGGTATCGCCGGCATATCTATCCATCGATAATTGTACGATTGAAGATTGCCAAGAAGCTGGTGTCTTCGTCTATGAATCGTATGCGGGGCTTGAGGTAGTCAACACTCGAATCGAAAACTGTGGAGAGTACGGCATCTTCAATAAAATGGGTTCCCTTTCATCAACGGGCAACACTATATCGGATTGCCAATATGGCATATTCTACCACGGGGACGCTCAGTGCCAGATCGAGGATTGCCAAATCGCTGGGGGTCAGACAGGTACATATTACGGAGTGTATTTGCTCGGCGAGTCAAACCAAGAACCCAGGCTTGTCATCAAGCGCACCTCAATAACTGGGTTCGATCAAGGCGGAGTATACGTCGCCGGGGCATCCAAGGAGAGCCAACTAACCGACCTCAACGTCACCGCAAGCGGAGTCTACGGAATATTCTTGGATGCCAACGGATTCACGCCGCCCATTAATGTGGAGTCGTGGGAGGCGAATTTCATGGTGGAGAACGAAATCGGCCTCTGGGTTTCCGCGGACAATTCCGCCTATGTCAGGCGCACCAAATTTTCTCGGAATATGACCGGGTCGACATACATAGCGAAAGGTGGATGGGCGGACTTGGGTACGGAAAGTGAACCGGGCATGAATTCCTTCTACGCCTCCGAGAACCATAAATATTATATTACAAATGAGAATGCCCAGTACATCGATGCCATTTACAATTTCTGGGAACCGCTCGACGAGACGATAATCTACAATGCAAACTACGAACCTTATTTGACAGATGACCCTCTCCCCAGCCCCAGACGTGAGGCGCCGCAGGAACGTCCGCCGGTCGGTAATTTCGAGTTGGCCGAGGCTTTCCCCAATCCGTTCAATGCCACCACCACGATCCGTTTCAGTTTGGCCGACCCCGCTGATGTGAGCGTCGAGATCTTCAACCTGCTTGGCCAGCGGGTCCGCGGCCTCTTTAGGGGTCCGGCGCTGGCCGGCACCAACAGTCTGATTTGGGATGGGGCAAACGATTCTGGCCAAAAGGTGGCGACCGGCGTATACTTGGTCCAATTGCGGTCCGACGTGGCCAGCCGCACAGTCAAGGTAACAATACTGAAGTAACCGACCCGTGGTGAAAGAAAGGAGAAAGCGATGAGGAAGAAAATAAGGCCTGGATATGCGCCGTGGCTAGCGGTCGTCTTCTTGCTCACGACCGGATGCGTCGCGGCCGATTCCCTCGATGTGGCGGTGTCCCGCGGCGCTGTGGTATACAATGGTGATTCTACCGACGTCCGATTGTTGATGGAAATTGCCCTGCCTACTGCCCTCGATAGTGTGGAGATCAGATTCGCCGAGTTACGCGTAGCCGTCGCCAGCGTTATCCCCGATTCCTCCGTTTTGACGATGTATTGTCGTCCGTTACTTATCCCCTGGGATCCCTATACGATCGGTTGGGCGGACCTGGGGGATTTTCCGGATACGGCGGTCGTTTCCCGCAGAGGGACGCACTTCGGCACCGCCGCCATAGGTCCGCAATCGGCCTATTTTGACATAACGCGGATCCTAAAGAATTGGCGCGGAGGGGGCGTGGTGAACTATGGCTTATTGCTTTACGCCAATCCGCGCCAGCTACCGCGTTTCACCTATCAGAGGCAGGGCGAAGAATCCTTCGGAACGGTACATGTCAAATACGGACAGCCGATGCCCTGAGCGGCCATGCCAAGGACGATTCTCTCGAAAGGAAGCGGGCGACCGATAGCCGCCCGGCGTTAACTCGGGTTAGCGGTCCGTGGCGGTGTTAGGGAGAAAACGAAATTCAGGCACAAACCGAGCGGAAACAGGTGCGGCGATAGCACAGTCTGATCGTCTTATATTTTGCATGGCCGGAAACGGGCGGTCTTCAACAACGTACTCTAAGTGATCCTTTGATTGGGGAAGAGGTGGAATGCCATCTAAGCCGACGGGAAATATGACGTGCCGAGATAGACTGGAGAACATATGAGAAAACATCTTGTCTTGGTTTTATGCCTGGCGAGTTCAGCGGCCCTGGCGCAGATCCCCAATATAGAATGGAAAAAGGCCTATGGAACAATTCGGGGGGACAACGAGGGCTGGATGGTGCAGGAAACCAGCGATGGAGGTTTTATAATTGTGGGGCAAAATGGCGGTAATGAGGGATATGATCGGGATATATACCTTATCAAAACCGATGCCGTGGGCGACACCGTCTGGACGCGTTCTTTTGAAACGGGCAGCGAAGAATTCGGACGCGCGATCAGGCAGACGGCGGATGGGGGATTCGCGGTTGCCGGATTCATCTGGAACTCGAATTCGGCGAACGACGCGTATCTGGTGAAAATAGATTCCTTGGGAAATACGCAATGGCAGCGAATCTATCAATGTTCGATTTATAACGACGAGGCCCGTTCGCTCGAGTTGACTCCGGATGGTGGCTTTATTATGGTCGGTAGGACTGGGCCGCCGACGGATTCCGATGTCTTGATAGTCAGGGTGGATTCCAACGGCGATACCCTTTGGATTCGACATTACGGGGGTAATTTTAACGACCGAGCGTGGTCGGTCAAAAACACATACGACGGGGGCTTTATTGTCGTTGGTTGGTCCAATTTACTCCCCGCGCCCGCGGAAAACTCCCAGATATATATCGTAAAGGTCAACGGCGACGGCGATTCGCTCTGGACCCGACGCTACGGCACCGCTTTCAACGATGAGGGGCGCTCGGTCTTGGAGTTGGCCGACCGCAGGATAATCGTGGCCGGCAAATTCGGTACCGGAAGCGTGACCGCCCATTCCATATTGTTATGCTTGGATGAGGGCGGTGATTCGCTGTGGTCGGCTGCCTATGAATCGAGTTACGAGGCCACCTCGGTTTCCTCTACATTAGATGGGGGATTCATACTCTGTGGTTATGACATTGAAAATAGTGTTTACTCGGAATTTGTCAGGAAAACAGACTCGTTAGGCCAATCACTTTGGACCATCTCGGGCGAATCAAATACCTATGCTCGATACATAGTTCAAACATCGGATGGCGGCTTTGCGTTTGCCGGTGACTCCTCCGACAGCGTATCTCTGTCAAAGATCAGTCCGGATCAGACGGATATTAACGATGAGGGCCTGCCGCTGCCTATGAAATTAGATTTTATAAAAAACTACCCCAATCCTTTTAATTCAGAAACAAAAATCGAATACATCCTTTATGATAATTCTCATGTGAGCTTAACACTCTATGATTTGGTGGGTCGGGAGGTGGCTAATCTCATCGATTCCGACCAAGACATAGGTATCCATCAACTAGAATGGCATGCCCAAGAAATGCCCTCTGGTGTTTACTTCGCCATGCTTCAGGCGGGAGAATATACGGCCACCAGAAAAATAACTTTGCTGAAGTAGATATGGGAAAAATCTCGCAGGTAACTAAATGGATTTCTCCACATGCATTACCATGATATTGATCAATGGGGCGTTGCGAAAAGGCGGCAAAACTCCTTCATTTCTAACATTTTTCTAACAGAATTAGCCAAAACAGAATAAAATAAGGGAAAACACCAGACACCAGGATTTCTGTTGTTCATTGCTGATATTATTACGGTTTGGTGTCCGGTGTCTTCTGTTGTCAGGGCTCTTGAGCAGGCTCATAACCCGAAAGTCCTTGGCTCGAATCCAAGCCCTGTTGTCCAGAGCCCCTGAATCTTAACGAACACGAAGATTCGGTTTTTGGGATTTTAATTGATCCTTATCTTGAGCAAAAAAATATTGAACTGGCAAATTATTTTAATTGACTCTGAGGAAGTTTGATTATAAGATCGCTCTTGCTATTGAATGAATTAAATGATAGCGCTGTTCTTTTTAGTTAGACAGGCCCGCTGACATCATTGAAAAGCGGAACAAGCAATATGTGTAAACCCTTGTTACACAATGCGCAATGCTTGAACAGCAGCCTCCTGATTCGTAATCAGCAGGTCGACGGTTCAAGCCCGCCCGGTGGCTGTTTGTTTTGCGCGGACCTTTCACCAGGGCATGTTAATCCTCGCCCTGTTCCATGCATTTGGAAATATCCTTTTCGCGGGCGAACTTCAAAGCATATGTCCACCCCATCAATTGATTTATCATGGTGGCCGCTGCGATTATGTGGCCGGAGATATCAACGGAAACGGGGCTGCCAACGGCATAGATGTTACATACGGCGCAAGCTATCTTAAAGGCGGCAGCACGCCGAAAGACCCCTGCGACTGTCCACCTCTGGCATTCTCCTTCTACGCTGCCATGGATGTCAATGGCAACTGCGCCAATGGGATAGATATCACCTATTTCGTGAGTTACTTGAAAGGACAGCAGCCATCGTTGCTTTATTGCCAGGAATGCCCGCCAGCCAGCCCGCCTGTTCCGGCGGTTGAGGTTCCCGGCCTTAAAGCCAAGGATATCAAGCCACTGGGGGGATCGCAGTAAACTTTAGAGAGCAAGCCTCCGGGGAATAAGACCCTCGAGGCCTTCGATGAGGCCAAATTAGACCGGGTCTCCAGTAATGGAGGCCCGGTTTTATTTATGCCATCCGGGTGATAGGCCATCCGGCTGCATTTTTCGAGTTATTATGTAACCGGGAATTATATTTTAATAATATCTCTGGACTCCATTATTAATTATAAAAATCATTTTCAAAAATAACTTGACAAGCTCCGAGTTACGTATTAATATGGGTCTGTATAAGACATCATTGTATTTGCTTCTTTGTTGGATCTCCCACAATTTTATAACCTCCAAAAAGGAGAATCCTTATGGCGAGGCGTAAGTATTTGGGTTTGGAAATGGGCTTCTTACTCGCTTTATTTATTACTGTATGGCCCATAAGCACATGTCTGGCCGCGCATATCCCGCAGGTGCCAGACGTTCAACAGCCGATTACCGGCTCACTTGGTAACCCGACAACCAACTCATGTGCTCCTGTATCCGTTGTAAATGTTACGGAATACTGGGATAATGTAGTCAACGACCCCGGCGCCAATATGGTCAATGCCGGATTGGTGCCCAAGACGGCGGCCGACTATATCTCATATTTTGTCGACCATGGCAACTGGGGCAGTCCGGCCCGCAGGAACGGCACTATGTATCCAATTTCGACCGGAACATACAGCGCCGATATCGAACCGGGATTCAATGAATTTGTCAGGTGGGATGCTGCGCACCTATTCACTACCCCACCGCCTGCATTGCCGCCCGGCAAGGCTGGATATGATTGGAATCACTCAACCGATTATGTTAATGGTTTTGGAAAGCATGTCGCCTCGATAGATTCCGGGCATCCCGATGTCATCTGCTTCCGATATTGGAATCCGGTCTTTTCCGGTTTCATAATGGCTGATCCCAGCGGCGAAACGATAGAATTCTATACCTGGGGGCCGCAGGTATCCGGTTCCGGGCCGCCAAATCCTCCTGAACAATGGAATTTAAACTACGGTCAGGAATGCGTTGGACATGCGGTTACGGGGGTAGGGTATCTTATAGGCGATCCGGATGGCCCCGGGCCGCTCCCTAACGCTCAATGGTTCATATGCCATGACAACTGGCCGACCACCGGAATCAACGTTGCTTTGCAGTGGGGCAATTGGGCGGCCACTATATTTGGTTATCCCAACCCCCAGGAGCCGCCGGAAATAACGTATTGGAAACCCGATACCACCTACGCCCAAACCGGCATGCCGGATTTCCCCAGTCAATATCCCTGCCATAGCGGAGCCACGGCCGTCACGAACTGCCTGTGGTGGTATGGCGCTATGGATTATTATCAATTCAATAATCCCCGCCAATTGAAAGATGAACTCCTGATTTATTTTGCCGCCGATACCATTTTTGATCCCTGGGGCGGCACTGATGTTCATCAGATGGAGATGGGGCTTGACGCTTATTTCAACGATGTGGATCCGCCCTGGCCATTCTATGAGACGACCTATCCCATGCCGGATTTCCATGTCATGGCGGAATCTCTGATGAAATGCCAGGATGTGATTCTTCTTATCGGCAACTGGTGGCAGGATGCCGTAGGAACATGGTGGCGCGATGGTGGCCGCTATGTCACTATGGCGGGAGCTGATACGGCAACGCATGCAATCGCGCTATCGGATCCGGAAACCGATAACGCCGAGGCGGGGGGATTTGGCCAAGTCAGGCCGCCGCATGCGGTACACAGCCCAACCGGCAACACGCATTGGTTTCCAATGACTGCGGGCGGGTACGATTATCCAGTATCGCATGATACTTACCCTGTGACGTTGAATTCGCTGTCGCCCGGCGGAACCTGGTGGATTCCCGGATTTCCGAGGGGCTTTTCGCCTCCTCACGCTAATTGCCCGGCAGAGTTCATGCCGATGACACAAGGTAATCCCAATCCACAGCTTTACCCATATCATGCCGAGGTCGAATATGCGGTCATGATATGCCCCAAACGCCTACCCGAGCCTATTGACACCTGCAACTACTATAAGGCGCCTTATATAGATTATGCCCAGAACGGCGTGCCCGACTTCGACCAGAAGCAAGATGGCTGGCATAGCCCGCTGTCGGCCAACTGGAGTTGGTGTGGACCGGTGGCGCTGGCCAATTGCATCTGGTGGTTTGATTCGAAGTTCGAGCCCCTGCCGATCGACCCGCGGCCATTCCAGCCCGATCCGACAAGCCCACCGCCAAATGACCATTATCCATTGCTTGGGCCAATGGGACCATGGGATGACCACGACATGAACAATGTCATTCCATTTATATCGGCTCTTGGCCCGATGTGCGGCGTTGACGGTCCATCGCCGGGGACGGCCCTGCCCCAACTTCAGGCCGGTTTCCACAACTGGCTGAATGCGGTCGGTTTGCCGGGCGAATACAGCAGTTTCATAGTCATGGGGCCCGGTTACCCGCAGATCAGGGATTCGATACTGGCATCTCAAGATGTCATCCTGCTCCTTGGTTTCTATGAACTCCTGCCGACCGAGGACTGCCAGCGGTTGGGCGGCCATTACGTCACTTCCGCCGGCGTCTGCACTCAGGAACCGTCGATTTGTATCTCCGACCCATTCTTCGATAGCAACGAGGGCGAACCGCCGCCCGGTAGCGCCCATGGCTCGGCCGTACATAATGACGCTTTCTTCGTTTCCGGGCCGCATGGCAGCATCAATCATGATCGCTACAATATGGCGCCGGTGGGGCAGCCTTGCCCGACCAGCCCGGCGACCTGGATGATGACGGATTACCCCAATGGCTGGACGCAGGACGGCCTATTCAACTTCGCCAACCAGAACACGCTTTTGCCGGGCATGCCACCGGCGGTGTATCAGGGCGGGCCGATTATGGTGCTGGTCGATGCGGCCTTGATTATCTGCCCGGCCCCGCCGGCGATACCTGATATCGATGTCAGGCCGGAATCGCTGTTTTATCAGCAGAATTCCTACACGAGCGTGACATATCCGCATCAGATAATTATCTGCAATACGGGCACCGGCCTCTTGAATATCAACTCCATAACATCAGACCATCCCTGGGTTACACCGGGCCCGTTCCTTTCAACCCTGGCTGCCGGTCAGTGCGATACTGTTGATGTCATCGTTAATACGGCCGGCATCGCCCCAAATATTTACATTGGTCGGTTCCACGTGAATTCCAATGATCCGGATGAGGCGACAGTCAACAAGCCGTGGTATTCGGTGCGGGTGATAGAACCCGACATACAGGTAACGCCAGATTCCATCTTTCACAGCCAGCTCGTCAACACGGTTCAAATCTATCCTAATAATTTCACGATTTCGAATATCGGCACCGCACCCCTGAACTATGCAACGGTCAACGCCATACCGTGGATTGGCCTGATCGGTGTTACGGGATTGATTATGCCGGGCGGCATCGACAATATCGGCATCTCCGTCAACACCAATGGGGTCGCGCCGGGGATCTACGTCGACGTCGTGACGATCAACTCCAATGACCCCGATACGCCGGTGCTCAACAAACCCAAGATCGTGATCCAGGTGACCCAGCCACCTCCAGACAGCCTTTATTGGAAAGACTTCAACGGGCCGCAGGCCGATGGCGGCTTTATGCCGGATTTCGATCAAAACCAACTGGGGTGGAACGCATATTGCGGCCCAGTGTCTATTGCCAACTCGCTGTGGTGGTACCAGGGAAAATTCCCGGAGAGGGTGATAGTGCCTCCGCAGTTCTATCCCCAGAACCCCCTCGGCTTTATCCAATTCCTGTCGACCCTGATGGGCACCAACGTGCAGACGCTCGGAACCCATGTCGACAGCGTCCAGGCCGGTATCGAGCGCTACCTGACGATGATGCAACTGCACGACCTGCTGTACGAGCATACAGTCTACCAGCCCCCATTCGACCTTGTCGAATATGAGATCGAGCGCTGCCAGGATGTGACGCTTCTGATCGGATTCTGGATGGTGCAGCAGTTCAACGGCCAGACAGTTGATTGGATGAGAATTGGGGGCCATTATGTGACGGTGGCCGGTGTCAACTCGCAGGGCCTCCTGCTCGGAATTTCCGATCCCGATGCGGATAATTTTGAGGACAATGTATCCCGCGGAGTCCTGCGCGGGCCTAACCACCAGCATGGCGGCGTGCCTTTCCAGAATCCGGCCTACAACCATCTGCCGCACAACGATGGTATCAGCGCTTCGCATGATGTCTACGATGTCGTCACAATACCATGCAGCCCAGGCGGACTATGGGAGCTGGAGGCGCCTTACTGGCATCAGATGCCGATTGCCTACAGGTACGAAGGAGAGAATGGCGGCATGTACATGCTGCCCGGAGTGCCCTGGAATCCAGGATGTCCATTCCCGCCGCAACAGGGCATGATATTTGCCGAAATCGAAGCTGCCGTAATTGTCTCGCCTCGCGAGGCCGCTCCCGATATCAATGTCGTACCCGATTCGATCTTCCATTCTCTTGTCATGAACACCATCGTAAATTACCTCGACGATTTCAGCATTTACAACCTCGGCACCGGGCCGCTTAACTGGAGCGCCACCAATTCGCTGTCCTGGCTTGTTCTGGGAACAAATTCGGGTTCGATTCTCCCGGGAGATGATGTCGCGATCGATATAACGGTCAACGCCACCTCGATTCCTGTGGGAACCTACTACGATACAGTCAGAATCTCCTCTAATGACCCGGATGAGCCACTCGTATCACAGCCGCGATACGTAATCGAGGTTACGACGGGCGAGATCGGATGCGATTACATAATTGGGGACATCAATGGCAATGGAAGCGCTAATGGAATTGACGTCACATATGGGGTCAGTTACCTCAAAGGCGGAAGTGCTCCTCCGGATTCCTGCGATTGCCCTCCCATGGCATTCCCATTCTATGCCGCCATGGATGTCAACGGCAACTGCGCCGCCAATGGGATCGATATCACCTATTTCGTGAGTTACTTGAAAGGGCAGCAGCCATCGTTGCTATATTGTGAGGATTGTCCGCCGGCCGACAGGGGAGTACCGGCAGTCGCGCCGATCGGGCCACCAGAAAAAACTGGAGGAAAAACAGATACGGGAAGATAGCAAGCTTCCAAACGATAGGGCCGCTCAGAGATGGGCGGCCCTTCGTATAAACCACAATAACCCTTCTTTCAGATCCCATTGCTTGAAATAACCGTCTTCGGCAATGCCCGAAACCAATTTCGAGACATTGGCAGGCTCCAAGATGGGCTTCAGCTGGTCGGGCATCTAGATAAGTGGCAGACCGGCCATCGCCTTTGAATCGTAATCAGCAGGTCGACGGTTCAAGGCCGCCCGGTGGCTTTATTTTTTTCCCGACCACGCCTTTACCCATTCCTCGTGAACAATCGGCTGGCCAGTCTCGAGATACGACTTCAACGAATCGAGCGCCCACGACCAACCGCCTTTCATATCCTCATAATCTGCCTGGGATCTCAGGCCGGAATGCTCCGGTGTCGTCAGGACCCTGTTGTCCGCTACATGCTCGGTCGTGAACCATTTCGACATTTCAGAAGGATTGATGAGTGCCTCGAATGCGCTTTCGGGCGTGGAAATTATGGTCCTGTTCATGACCAGGGTAAGCCGGGTATTCGGATTCAATGCCCTTCCCACGTGATCTATAGTATGGTCGTAATATAGACAGAATACGAAGCATATCCAATATGTTATGGCGCAAGATAATTCGATGGACTTGATTCTATCCTATACAGTAGTATAAGTGATGAATATGTGATCGCTTTGGGGGTATTAATATGCGAGCGATGATATTGGATTCTCAGGGGGCGCCGATGCAGTTAAGGGATATCGATGTCCCCATGCCGGGGCTCGGCCAGCTTCTGTTGCGGGTGCATGCCTGCGGTGTCTGCAGGACCGACCTGCATGTTATCGACGGCGATCTTGGCGAGCCCAAGCTTCCCCTGATTCCAGGGCATCAAATTGTCGGTGCTGTCGCGAAAATCTCCGGCAACAGCCAATTTCGAATCGGGGATCGAGTTGGTGTGCCGTGGCTGGGATCGAGTTGCGGCCAATGCCACTACTGCCAAACCGGTCGAGAGAACCTTTGCGATTTCGCCAAATACACCGGCTACCAGATCGACGGCGGTTTCGCCGAATATTGCGTGGCTGACGAAAGGTTTTGTTTTCCAATTCCATCAGGGTATACCGATAGTCAGGCCGCACCCTTCCTTTGCGCCGGGCTAATCGGCTATCGTTCCCTGCGCATGGCGGGGGACGCCCTGCGGCTCGGCTTCTATGGCTTCGGAGCCGCCGCCCATATATTGATCCAGGTGGCGAAATTCCATGGACGCGAGGTTTATGCCTTCACTCGCAAAGGAGACCGGACAGGACAGGAGTTCGCCATGAAACTGGGCGCTGTCTGGGCCGGTTCGTCGGAGGAAGCTCCTCCGGTGCCGCTTGATGCCGCCATTATATTCGCCCCTATCGGGGAACTCGTTCCCGTTGCTCTGAAGGGTGTCGCCAAGGGCGGAACTGTCGTTTGCGCCGGAATTCACATGAGCGACATTCCCTCATTTCCATATCATATCCTCTGGAACGAGCGCTCGGTAAAATCAGTGGCCAACCTGACCCGTCGGGACGGCCACGAGTTCATGGAATTGGTATCGAAAGTGCATATTGAAGCCGAGGTGAACCTCTATCCGCTCGAAAGGGCTAACGAGGCCCTCGACGACCTGCGCCATGGCCGTTTCCAGGGCGCGGCGGTAATAACACCCTGACATATTCCGCAAATTGAGGAGGTCACAAATGATTTTGAAGAAAATCGGTCCATTGTCACTGGCTAAAATTGGCGGCATTATCTATGCCGTGCTTGGCTTGCTGGTTGGTATCTTCATAAGCATGCTCGCTGTGCTGGGGGTTTTCGCCAGTTCAATGGCCTCGGAAAGCTTCAGCCCGATCATTGGGATGTTTTTGGGGGTCGGAGCAATTATTGTCTTTCCAATTTTCTACGGCATCCTGGGCTTTATAATGGGGGCGATAGTTGCCTGGCTCTATAATGTTTTTGCCGGAATTGTCGGTGGGATCGAGCTTGATTTGCTATAGGAACTTGCATATTGCCTGGCATGCATCCGAAATTTGATGGCCGGCGCAGTCTTTGCGCATATATGATAAGAGTGGCCTGCCTGACAGCGGCTGTCGTTTTGGCCCAGGCCCCGGTGGTGGCCGCGCAGGTCGAGAAATTCGATATGCCCAAAGGCGAGCTCGCCAGGATTAACGGCGCGGCGGCACTCGTAGCCGCCGCTACCCAATGCAGCCTCGACACCAAACCCTTCTTTCAGAAATTCATGGAGGTTGAGAAGAAGCTTTACTCTTTCGAACAGGTTGCTTTCATAGGGAATTATCTCGGTACGGTCGTGGGGCAAAAATTATCCGAACCATCCCATAAATCTAATTGCGATTCAATAGCGCGAGAGCTTCGAACAGCCCTGGGGAAATTGAGCGCCACCAAATTCGGCGCCAAGCCCTCGGCAAAGACCGATCTTTTCTGGTTTGACCTCGGGTCGAACGGCGGAGTGAAAAGGGCCGTCATATACCCAATCGGCGAACCCGACCACAGCGTACTAATTATATTTTTTGTCGATGGCATCGTGAATGATTTCAATATCGAGCGCGTGCCGGAAAAGATAGACAATGAGGATTTCGATAAGGCCAAGTGGGCGAAAACCACGGGCGCCGGACGATTCCCCATGGCGGTGTCGCTAGTGAACAGCGAGATCATCCTGGGCAAAACGAAGGATGAAGTCATCAAGCTCCTTGGCCAGCCCGATGGCACCATGGTTCACGAGTACGGGTATGAAATAATAAAATAACGATCTATAGATGGCGCCTGCTACTCTGTGGCGACGAGTTAATTCTTCACTTCCAGGCCGCCCATGATGGTCATGCCCCGGACTATTAGGCGCTTGCCAACCAGGTTCGATGTACCCGATTCCCTGTCGCGCGTGGCCGTTTTGTTCTCCATGCCGCCCAATATTGGCGTTCCCTCCAGCGCCACCTGCCAGCCAGGCGGAACCCGAACCTCAATCCCACCCATAATCGTCATAACATCGAGAACGATATCATTGGCCTCGGGCCTGGCATCGCGCAAATCGATCACACCGCCACCCATTATGGCAGTCACCTTGCCGCCCCGGAAATTCGGCGAATCATAATGAAATTCACCGCCTCCGAAAATCAGGTTCAGATTGATAAGATCGGTGCCGACCGCCTGGCGGCCACCCCGGCTGCTTCGGAATATTATGGCCAGACCGATTATGACTATGATCAGGGGCCAGATATAGCGGAATCTTACATCGATTATGTCGAGGTTGTTCAGAAGCAGCAAGACCCCTATCAGCGTGATGATGCTGCCGGTCAGATGCTGCCTGCTTTCCGGCGACTGGATTAAGATTCTGAGTCCAACAGCGATCAGCAATACCGGCCACCAGCGCCATATATTGCGCGCCAGTTCCGGGTCGAAATTCCTGATTAGCAACAAAGCGCCGAACAGGGCGATCGCTAATCCTATGATAATCCTCAGATCGATAAATCCCTTGTGTTCATGGACCATGACATTCTCCCGGTTTAAGGATTTTGCTCCGGCTACCCCAATTTGCCTTACCCAGTCGAAAAGCAGGGCAGGATTGCTAATACTATATCATAAAAATACCATAATTTAAATGTAATATTCAAACAGGATGGAGTTTCCATACCAAGTTTCATTAATGTCGACGACACCATGCTCGTAGCCTCCAGCTGGCAGGCGGATAGCTCTTGGGCAGGTTGCAGTTTTCGCAACCCCTTCGAAAATCCTGTTGAACGATAAGCCGCCATTTCGTAAGTTTTATCTATTTGATGGGAAGCAAGGGGAACGCATGTCGAGGATTGGTGATGATAGGCTCGCCGGCAAGACCGCTCGGGCAATCTTAAAGTGGTTTGAGATATATATCGATGAATTCAACGAAATGACCCGCCGCGCCAGGCGAAGGTTCGAGTGCCGCGATTGGAAGGGCAGGCATTCGGATACGCTCGAAAGGCTCGATCTCTACGATAAGATCCTCGATCGCCTGGCGCCTGATATCAGATCTCTTCTGGGTGAACGAGTCTGCGAAAAACCCCTGTGGACATCGATACGGGAGCGTTTTTCGAGCCTGATTGAGCGTAGATTCGATGCCGACCGGGCCCGGACCTTCTACAATTCAGTGACCAGGAAAATCTTCTCCACTGTCGGAATAGACCGCGAAATCGAATTCTTCACCCTGGAGCAGCCCCGGCATGAGGTTAATTTCAATTGCGGTATCTGCAAGAAATATCCGCCGGGCCGAGACATCCTTTCAGTCATCAGGAATATACTGCTCGACCACAGCCTCGATATCGGGCATGAGGATATGGAACGGGACGCTGCACTGGTCGCCCGCGAGGTCAGCCTTCGCCTGTGGCCCATCATCGGATTCGACAAGGTCTGCACCTTCGAAATGATCGAGCCGATCTTTTTTCGCAACAAGGCCGCCTACATAGTCGGCAGGATTATAGCCGACTCCCGAGTTATCCCAATCGTCATGCCAATATATGACGGCTCTCGTGGCGTCTATGTGGACACCGTCATTTTGGCGGAATCCGAGGTTAGTATCATCCTCGGATTCGCTACTCCTATTTCCATGTGGACGTCATCAAGCACGATGCCCTGGTTTCTTTCCTGCAGTCGATCCTCCCGGCAAAACCGGTATCAGAACTCTATACCAGCATCGGGTTCAACCGGCATGGCAAGACGGTCTTCCATCGATATCTGCACAGGTTCGTTCATGAATCGCACGAGAAATTCGTGATCGCGCCCGGCAAAGAAGGCGCGGTTATGATCGTCTTTACGATGCCGGGGTATAATTTCGTTTTCAAGGTTATCAAGGACCGGCCGTGCTTCCTCAGAAGCCGGGAACTTACCTCCAAGACGATCACCCGGAAGCAGGTCATGGAGAAATACAATTTTGTCTGCCACCGCGACAGAGTGGGCCGCCTGGTCGATACCCAGGAGTTCGAAAACCTGCGTTTCAGGAAAATCAGGTTCTCAAAATCGCTTCTCAGGGAATTCACGCTGGCCGCAGAGGGGCTGGTATCTTTCGAAGGGGACCATGTTGTCATTCATCACCTCTATGTGCAGAGGAAAGTCACCCCGCTTCCCATCTACCTTCTGCACGACAAAAATCACGAATCGATCCGCAAAGTGATAATCGATTTCGGGTATTTCCTGAAGGACCTCGCCGCATCGGGGATTTTCCCCAGCGACCTCTTCAATACCTGGAACTATGGCGTTACCAGCCGCGGCCGGGTCGTCCTATTCGATTATGACGATGTCATGCCGTTGGAAAGGATTAATTTCCGGGCCAAGCCACGGCCGCGGGATGAAATCGAGGAGATGGAGCTCGAGGAGAATTGGATAATCGCCGGTTTGGAGGACTACTTCGTTGAGGAAATCAGCCGCTATAGTGGCATCCCCGAACCCCTGAGAGGCATTTTCCTATCGGCCCATGAGGACCTATTCGCGGTGGCCTTCTGGCGTGAAACCAAGAGAAAGCTGAAAAGGGGAGAGATTATCGATATCACCCCCTATGACCGCTCCCGACGGTTCGGTGTCAACAACTCCAGATAGCTGGTGTCAACGTTCCCCGACTCAGAATTCCATTTAACATGGAAAATCGAATCTATTGGAAAAGGAAACGGCCCGCCGGAGGCGGGCCGTTTGCATTCACCGTTAGCTTTGCATTTCAGCGCAGGGTCGATGTCTGCTTCTTGCTCCTACGGGAGAATTTTTCATAATCGATTTTTCCCAGATTCATATCGCCCAGGATCTTCTTTAGATTCTTCGTAATCTCGTCCCAGAACTGATAATCCGGGCAATGATTCTTATCCGGGCACCGCGATATCATGAATGGCCCCTGTGTTGCCTCCAGGATATCGAGAAAGGAGATCTTCTCCTTTGCCTTGGCCAGCCTGTATCCTCCGTTGACTCCCCTGAGGCTGAACAGGAATCCGGCGTTGGTAAGGCCTTTGAGGACTTTCGCCAGATACTCCCTTGGAATCTTCGCGCTCCTGGCGATTTCATTGATGCTGGCGTGATGGTGCCCGTTCACAGAAGCGACATACATCAGCGCATGCAAAGCATACTCAGCTTTCCTAGATAACTGCATTTTACTCCCTCTAAATCAGATGTTTAAGGTTCTTCTCCCGCAGGAAAATAGCTTATAGTCTCTTTGTTTTCAAGAGAAAAATGCGGCCTTTTTCAGGAATATTTTATCGATAACAGTAATCATAACCATAAAGGGAGACATTATTGCAGGCAAGGCTGGTGGTCGGTCAGCCGTCAATTTACCCGCATGTGTGCAGACCAGCCATCCCTGCATTAGACCTCTCATGCGGCCTATTAAACATGATATGGCATCGACAGTTATTATTTTCGACCTCGCGGCTTATCAAAATATAATAAGCAGGGGGATATCAGGCATTATATCCCTATAAGTGGAAGCTAAATAGAATGAAAAAATGCTGAAGAGTAAGGTTGATTTTTAATAGATTCAAGCCGGCCATTTTTAGCTTGCTTCCACGGTCCTGCGGCCCTTTATTTAGCAATTGATTGGGCATATTAGATATGCCGACCGCTCTTTAGAAACTAAACAATGTATTTTTTGTTAAAATATGAGAATGCGCCCATAGCTCAACTGGATAGAGCGTCTGACTACGGATCAGAAGGTTGGGGGTTCAACTCCTCCTGGGCGTATTTTTTATTGGCCTCGTTTTCTTAAATTGTCTCTGCAAACCTCTATGCCCCACAATCTCCATAGATTATTTCGGATTGAGCGGCCTTAAATTCATCACCGAGGTCCAGGCGTGCGGCGCCTGCCTTAACAGATATAGCACGCTATCGGCAACGTCCTCGGCTTTCAACATACCAGGCATCGAGGACAGCTTGGCCTCCGGCGTCGTGCCCCCAAAATGCGAAGCGGTCGAACCCGGAAATACGATCGAAACCTTGATACCGTGGCTTCTAAGCTCAAGCGCCAGGGATTCCGAGAATCCCAGAAGGCCATATTTGCTGGCGCAGTAAGCAGTATGTTCGGCGATCGGAGTCTGAGAGGCCCCGGAGCCGATATTTATGATATGCCCCGAGCCCTGCCGAATCATCTCTCCGGCCGCGAGTTTTGAAAGTATGAACGCCGCCCGCAGGTTAACCGATAATATTCGATCCCAGTCCGAAACCTTCATATCGACCGCCGGGCCCTTGACGTCCGCCCCGGCGTTATTAACCAGCAGATCGATCCCGCCCAAAAATCCCATGGCCGAGGAGAACATCTTCTCGATATTTTCACTATCGCCCAGGTCGACCACGGCATAGTCAACGGAGGCCCCAATGGCCCTGAGGGCATCCGATGCCTTCTGCAGGTCTTTCTCCGTGCGCGCGGTCAGGAAAACCTTCATACCCTCTCGCGCCAGCCTCTCGGCGATAGCCAGCCCGATTCCCCGTGATGCCCCCGTGACCAGCGCCCTCTTGTTCTTAAGTGTCATCTGTTATTTTCCAGTACTTCGAATTCGATCCCCTGGCTTTTCAGTTTCCCCAGCCTCGATTTAGGCAGGCGGGCCTTGAACTGAATGACGCCGTCCACCGAGATAGTCTCAGATACGTAGGTCAGCGACTGCAATAAGCCGTAACCCCGAGAATCCTGCGGGTTCATCGTCGCCAGGATCGTAATCCTCGATTGCTCCATATAATTTTCGATATCTTCTTTCAGTTTGTTAATGCCCTCGCCGGATGAGGCCGAAACGAAGCGTGCCCCGGGGTATTGCCTTATCAGGCCCATGTAAAGATCGGGGTCATTTTTCCTATCGATCTTGTTGAAAACCGGCATCACGGGTATTCCCCTGCATCCGATCTCGTCAAGTACCTGCGTCACGGTCCCGATCCGCTCCTCGTATTCCCGGTCCGATATATCGATGACATGAATCAGCAAGTCGGCCTCGGAGGCCTCCAGCAATGTCGATTTGAACGACGCCACCAACGGCACCGGCAAATTTCGAATGAAACCGACCGTGTCGGAAAGCAGAATGGTATTGCGCCTGGGTAAACGCACTTTCCTGGTGGTCGAATCGAGCGTCGCGAACAGGTAATCCTCGGCGACCACATTTTCGCCCGTCAGCCTGTTGAAAAGAGTCGATTTTCCGGCGTTGGTGTACCCCACCAGGCAGAGATTGAAAAACTCTCCGCGCCCCTTCCTCTGGATATGCCGTTCACCTTCGATATTATCGAGTTTCTTCTTAAGATCCATGATCCGCTTCCTGACCAGCCGCCTATCCGTTTCGAGCTGGGTTTCGCCCGGCCCTCTGGTGCCGATAGCGCCTTCCTGGCGTTCCAGGTGTGTCCAACCGCCCGCCAGGCGGGGCAGGATATATTGCATTTGGGCCAGCTCAACCTGAGTCCTGGCCTCGCGCGTCTTGGCGTGTATCGCAAATATATCCAATATCAGGGCTGGCCTATCAATCACCTGCGTGCCGAGCCGTTTCTCGAGGTTAACTTGCTGTGACGGGGAGAGGATCGTGTCGAACACCACCAGGTTGGCCTTTCTTTCCCTGATATGCGCTGCCAGCTCGTCAACCTTTCCGCTCCCGATCAATGTCGAGGAGTTGAACCGGTCCAGCAATTGGGTCATTCGGCCGACGACGCTCGCGCCTGCCGTCCTACAGAGGCTGGACAGTTCGTCGAGAATCGCCTCACCCGTTTCGCCGCTGTCTCCTTTTTTATAGACCCCGACGACTATCGCCCTCTGCCTGATTTTCTTTTTCGACGTTTCGAAGAACGATCTCAATTTTTTGTTCTCTCCTCCAGTGATTCATATAAATCTAAAGCCTCCTTCTTGCCGACATTCCCGCGCGGCAAAAAGAGGATCCTGATCTTCTTGTAAAACCTGGGGGTATCGATTTCTACGATCATGCCGGTCCTGACCTCTTTTGATGGTTTGGCCGGCAAATTATCTATATAGACCATCAACGATGAAGCCGCCTCGGTGGCCAACGATCTGCTCTTGAATATTCGGGCGACAGACAGGAATCTGTCTATTCTCATTAAAGCCTCTTGTCGATATAAAGGCCCTCGGAAATACGCGAAATCCACTCCTCGAGCTGTTTCTGCGTCTTGTCGCGGCGGGCCATCTCCTGGAGCGTGTCGTAATCGTCTTTTGGGTCAATCGGGCTGGATTCGCGTCTCTCTTCGAGTTTCACCAGATGGATTCCGAAATCGCTTGCCGCCGGATGGGAGACCTGCCCGATATCAATCTGCGCCAGGGCCTCCCGAAACGCCGGAAGCAGGTCGTCGGCTCCGTACCAGCCAAGCTCACCGCCCTGGCGATTCGAATTCTCGTCATCGGAATACTGTTTCGCCAACTCCCCGAAATCTGCCCCTTTCTGGATTAGTGCATAGAGGCTGTCGGCTAACGCCAATTTAGCCTCCATGTCCTTTTGCGATGGCGCCACTCGGATCAAGATATGACTGGCCCGGATCTTGTCCTCACGCCGCCCCGTGCACTTAATGATGTGATATCCGAATTGAGTCCTGACAACTTCGGATATTTGCCCCGGCTGCAGGATGAATGCGGCCTCCTCGAATTCCGCGACCATCTGCCCCCGGGAGAACCATCCCAGGTCGCCGCCATTTTCGCTGCTTGGATCCTCGGAATAGGTTCTCGCCAGCATCGCGAAATCCTCACCCTCCATGGCTTTTCTGCGAATGAGACTGGCATACTGGAATAGGGAGTCCTCCGTCTCTCGGCCCGGCTGGGTGTTCAAGAGAATGTGCGCCAGCCGAACCCCGGCCGGCTTCTCTGGAAGCGAATCCCTGTGGGCCTCGTAAAACTCCTTAACCTCCCCCGATGACACCCGAACCTTCTCCAGCCTTTTCTGAATGAGTTTCTCTTTCAATAGCTGGTTTCGAATCTCATCACGATACTGGTTTCGAAGGTCCTTGAGCGTCAAACCCTCGGCCTGAAGCTGCGTTAGGAAAGCATCCTCCGATGAGAACTGCGACTTGATGCGGTCGATCTGACTATTCAGGGCCGCCTCGACCTCTTTGTTTGTGACGCTTATCGACGTGTCGCGTTCGGCCTCGACCAATATTACCTTGTCCTCGATCATACGGTCGAGAAGCAGGTTGGCCAGGCTGTCCTTGTAAGCCCGGTTCGATAAGTCGAGTCGATTCTGCATGGCCAGCATCTGAAGCTGCGACTCCAACTCCGACTCCAGGATAATTTCCTTGTCGACAACCGCCACGATTCGATCCAAAGATTCAGCCCGGGCGGGAATGGCGGCCATCGCTACGAGAATAATCAAGAATATCTGTTTCATAATCACAATGAATCCGGCCGCGGCTGGAATTCCAGTTCGGGAACCGGATACCTTTCTATGTTCGCCGCTTTCTTGAGCGAATCCAGATAAAGCCCATATGACTGCCCCTGGCGCGTCGAGGTCAATATTTCCGCTATCCTTCCCTTGACCTCAACCGAATCTAAATCGCTGCCTGCCTGCTGACGATCGGTTAGCTTGATGATGTGGAATCCATAATTGGTCTTGACCGGCTGCGATATCTCTCCCACCTGCATTCCTTTGAGCGCCCTGGCGAATTCCGGGTCGATCTGATCCCCGGTGAAGAAACCGATATCGCCGCCCGAGGCTGCGCTTTGCCTGTCAGTCGAATAATCGGCGGCCAGTTGAGCAAAATCGTCACCCTTCTTGATACGATTGTAGATGGCCTCGGCCTCATCCATCGACCCAACCAGGATGTGGCTGGCCCTGAAACGGTCCTGGTCAAGCCTGTAAGAGTCTTTCTCGGCTTGGTATACCGAATCAATCTCATACGGGGATACCTGTGTTTTGTTACTTATCTCCAGTTCCAGTACCCTGCGAGCAATGGCGTCGGCCTTCCTGTATTCTATCGCCGCCCGAACCGCCGGGTCCTTTTCCAGTCCCATCTGGCGCCCTTTCTCGGCCACGACCATGGTATTTATCCATGTCTCGACGGCTTCCTGGAGATCGGAGCCCCGAAGCTTATCCCTGACCTCCGCAGGGAATTGGTACTGGAGCTCCTCGTATGTCAACACCTGGTCATTGACCCTGGCCAGAATTGTTCCCTTGCCATTGCCCTTGTTGCCGCCGGCGCTTTCCGATTTGCCATCGCATGAGTAGAACATAAGCGCACCGAGTGCCAGCATGCAGATTCCTTTCAACATCAAATTATCCTTTCGATTCTCCCGCTTCTTGGTATTTGCCCATTCTTAAATTATTTTTGACAAGTTCCAGGTCCATCTTGTATGGTGTCTTTTCTTTCGTCCTGGAAATGAATTCATCATAGGCCTTGTTCCTCATGTCCCTATAAAGCCGGCTTTTCACCTCGGCCCTGACAAGGTCCAGCTCCTTCTGTTTTTTGGCCATGCGCTCGGTCAGCTTGAATATCCACCAGTTGCCGTCAAACTCGACAGGCCCCCCCAACGAGCCGACTTGCAGGCTCTCGGCCGCCTGGTATATGGGGGTATACAACTTGACGCTGAAATAGTTAAGATCGCCCCCGCTCACTCCGGTTTTCTTGTCGACCGAATATTTCATCGCCACCTGATTGAAAATGGCGCCATTTCTTATGCGTTGAAGAAGCTCCTCCGCCTCCTGCCTTGTTTTAACCGCTATGCCCGAGGCGCGGATCACATCCGGGAAATAAAACTCGTCTGTATGCTCATCATAATATTTGACTATATCCTCCTCGGTGACCTCGCCAACCGAGCTGTAAAGCGCGTTGCGCATTTTCTGCATGAGCGCGGTTCCCCGAAGATAATCGAGATCGGCAAGGAATTGAGGGTTCTTATCGAATCCATCCTCGAATGCCATCTTCTCAGTGAGAATCGGCACCGCCACCGCCTCAAGGAAATCCTCCATGATCGTGTATTCTTTCAAATCTGGTGCCCGCTCGGGGGCAAAACCCCTCAAGTATCCCAGGATGTCGATAATTTTCAAACCCCCGCCGTCGAATTCCACAACGTAGGTTTTCTTCTCGGCATCAGAAAAAAGTGATACGTCCAGGTACGCCGAGTTTGGCAGGCCTTCCGGCTTAGTTCCCAGGGATATGGCCGAGTCGGCCTTCCGCGCCAGCAAATCGAGCGTCTGCCGTATTACCCTGTAATGATACCTGTTTTTTACTTGTTCATTGAATCGCTCGATGGCGGCCATTTCATTTTGTCTGCGGGCCATGTTGCGATACAGGTTCTTGTTTTTCTCGAAATCCTCCTGCGAGTTGTTTTTCCTATCGTAAAGCTTGATTATATGCCATCCAAACCTCGTCAAAACCGGCTTCGAAAACTCCCCGATTTTCAGGGCGAATGCCGCCTCCTCAAGCTGCTCAGCATGTCGGCCATACCGGAAATACCCCAGGGTCCCGCCGGTTTCAGCCGTCGTTTCGTCGTCGGAGAATTGTCTCACCAGTTTCTCGAATTCCGCACCATTGGTAAGCGCCTCATACAGGCTGTCGGCCAGCTTCTGGCTTCTCACCAACAGCTGGCCCACCTGGATCTCGCCGCCAAACCGCCTGTAGAATTCCAGCGCATCCGAATCTGTAGCCTTAAGGTCTTTGCCGATCAATTCAGCTCTGAGCGCCGTGATCAGGTTCCTTCTAATAGCGGTCGAATCGAGTTCAGCCGTCAATCCGGCCTCTTTGGCTCCTTCAATTATCAGATATCGCTCCAAGAACTGCTCTACATGAATTTTCTTGGTTTCGAATTCGTGCCTGGCATCCGTAAAAGCGGCCGCCTGCGTCTCCTTATTCAGGTCTCCGAGCGTAAGTGTGTTGGTGCCGACTTGAAGAACGATCCGCTTATCATCCAGCTTGTTATCGGTTGTGCCGGAACACCCATAAAACGTTATGGCGAAAATAACTACGAATACTGCCCTAAAACAACTCATGAGTTGATTCTTAAATGATGAAAATGTGACTTGCCTATCAATGCCTGTCATAAAATTCGAATCTAATCTACGCCCCAAGCGCCTGCAAGGTCTTTTTAAGGGCCTGGCTGCTCCGATCTTTCAGCCTTATCTGCACTTTCAGGCCGTCATAAGACTTAAACTCCATCTTCGCGTGGATCCTGCGATGCCAGCCCTCTATCTCGGCCTTATCGAAAGTTCTGCCCTTTAGGAAATCAAGCGATATATCGCCATTCCGGAAAGTCAGCCTCTCCACACCCAGCCTGCCGGCAACCAGCCGCGCCTTGGCCAGGTTGAGAAGATTCTCGACGGCCTCGGGGAAAGCGCCGAAACGATCCTTGAGTTCATCCGCGAATGCATCCAGGCGCTCCGTGTCACGCATGTCGGATATGGAGCGGTAAATTTCGACACGCAGGTTGGGATCTTCCACGTAGTTTTCAGGCAGAAATAGGTCGAGGTCGGTCAGAATTTTCATCTCTATCTTCTCCGGCGCCGGGCCCTTGTGTTTTATTTCCGCCACCGCTTCCTCCAAGAGCCTGCAATAGAGATCAAAGCCGATTTCCTCTATGAAACCGTGCTGCTGAGCTCCCAAAATGTTTCCCGCGCCCCTGATCTCGAGATCGCGCAGGGCCAGATGATATCCCGAACCCAGCTCCGTGAACTCCTCGATCGCCCGCAGGCGCTTTCTCGCTTTTTCGGTCAACATCTTGAGCGGCGGCACGAGCAGGAAAGCGTAAGCTCGACGGCTCGAACGTCCCACGCGCCCCCGCAATTGATAAAGTTGCGCCAATCCCAGCTTGTCGGCGCGGTTGACAATAATGGTATTTACCGACGGTATGTCCAATCCTGATTCGATGATTGTCGTCGCCAGGAGCAACTGGTATTTCCTGTTGAGGAAATCGAACATGACCCGTTCCAGCGTCCGTTCCGGCATCTGGCCGTGTCCGACCACGATATCCACCGTCGGCACCAGTTTTTTTAAATAGCGGTAGATGGCATCTATCGATTCCACGCGGTTGTGAACGAAGAAGATCTGGCCGCCGCGCGCCAGCTCCCGCTCGATAGCCTCGAAAATTACCCGGTCGTTGAAAAGCGCCACCTCGGTGGCGATCGGCAATCGATCCTTGGGGGGAGTGTTGATGACCGACATATCGCGCGCACCCAGAAGCGACAGCTGCAGTGTCCGCGGAATGGGCGTGGCCGTCAGCGTCAGGGTGTCGACCTGTGTTTTCAACTGCCTTATTTTCTCCTTGTGAGCCACCCCAAACCGATGTTCCTCGTCAACCACCAGGAGCCCCAGATCCTTGAACTCGATATTCTTCTGCAGCAGCATGTGCGTCCCGATCACGATATCGACCAAGCCGTTTTTTATCCCCTCCTTTTCGGCCTTAATAGCCTTCGGCGACCTGAATCGCGACAGCGTCTCTATTTTCACCGGAAACTGCGCCATCCGCTCCCGGAAAGTGTTCAGATGTTGTTGGGCGAGAATCGTAGTGGGAACTAGTACCGCTACCTGCTTTCCAGCCTCTACAGCCTTGAACGCCGCCCTGATGGCCACCTCGGTCTTGCCATACCCCACGTCGCCGCAAACCAAACGGTCCATCGGCATCGGACGCGTCATATCGGCCTTGATCTCGTCGATAGTCTTCTCCTGGTCGGGGGTCTCCTCGTATGGGAACGAAGCCTCGAGCTCCTTTTGCCAGGCCGAATCGGGGGGGAAGGCGAATCCCGGCAAGGCTTGCCTCTTGGCATAAAGCGAAATGAGCTCCTCGGCCATATCCATGATAGCTTTCCTGGCGCGGGCCTTGGTGCGCTCCCAGGTCCCGGTGCCCAAATGAGAGAGAGCCGGGGCGCCCTCTTTGCCGGCGAATTTCTGGACCCGGGCGAACTCCTCAATCGGCACATACACCTTGTCGTCGTCGGCATAGAAAATGAGCAGGCAATCGCGTTTGCGGCCGTCCACAATGATTGTCTCCAGGCCCCGGTAGCGCCCGATCCCATAATCTATATGCACCACGAAATCACCGGGCTGAAGCGATTGGTAACTCGAGAGAGCGATGCCCTCCCTGAATCGCCGGGCCTTCTTCCGTGTCACAGTGCGATGGAAAATCTCGCTATCGGAGAGGAACCACAAGCCGGCCTCTGGCAAACCGAAACCGGCCGTTAAGCGCCGCGGCTCCATCGGCACCGCGACATCGTACTCCGAAAGGAGTTCGCCCATTCTGCGCCTTTGTCCTTCACCGTCGCAGAAGATCATCACCGATTGCCCCTGTCTCCGGTAACCCTGGAGCTTATCGACGAAAGACTTGATATGCGGCCCTGACGGCTCCTGCGGCACAGTGGCGATCCGAACGTCTATCCTCTTATCCTTTATAAGGCCCTGGATATTAACCGCGGCGAATTTTTCTATGCGCGATTGGATCTCCTTGAAATTGAAATATACCTCCTGCGGCTTGCCGAACGGATAGTCCCCGCGCTCGTCGAAACGCTGCATGGCTTGCTCGAAAATGCCATCGATCTCCTCTTTGATCAGCATGGGGTCATCGCGGATTATTATGGCGTCATCGGGTAGATGCTCGAAAATGGAATGCCTGTGCTCCTCGAAAAGGTGCCTGAAAAACTCCAGGGCGTCGAAAAGTCGTTCCGGTCCCAGGGCATCATGCAACGCGATCGCCTGCAGCTGGCCAAGTTCGCCGCTGATTATCTCCACAGTTTCCATGTCGACCACGAATTCGCGAAGGGGCAGAATCACGGCCCGCTTCTGGCGGACCAGCGATCTCTGCGACAGCACCGAGAACGTTCGTATTGATTCAATCCTATCCTCGAAAAACTCGATCCTGATCGGTTCGGGACTGGTGGCCGGAAAGACATCGATAATGCCTCCCCTGGCCGCGAAATCGCCGAGCTGTTCAACCACAGGCTGTCTGTTGAATCCCATTTTCACCAGGCGTTTCTTAAGGTCTTCCAGGTCGGCAATCTGCCCGTCGGCCAGCTCGATTGCCAGGCGTGAGAGCCCGCCCGGCGAAATAGTTGGCTCCATGAGGGCGCCCGCCGTCGCCGCGATTGCCATCTTCTTGCCCGCGTGAAGATCGTGCAGGGCCTTCAATCTATCGCCGATATTTTCGGCGTGCGGGGCGCGTATCTCGTAGGGATGCACCTCCCATGATGGGAAATAGGCGGCCCTCCCGCTCCCCAAAAACGCCTCCAGGTCGTCATGCGCCTTCTCCGCCGATTCCTGGTCGGGCGCTATAAAAAGCACCGTTCTGCCGGTCTGCAAATGAAGCCAGCCGGCCAGCAGCGCCCGTGATGAACAGACCGGCCCATCGACACTCACAGGACTATGTCCGGATTCGAGGAGGTCTTTCAGGCGTCGAAAACTGTGGATATCGTTCAGTCTGCCGATTTTTTCTATCATCGCCTTGCTTTCACCATTATTGTGCAAACGCCAAAACCCCGAACCTGTCCGGAACGGGGGTGTTGTCACCACAACTGAGATTTTCTAATCGACCAATCCGATTATTGTTCCTTTTGAGCTACAAGTATCATTCGGGGACTCTCGGCATTATAAAGCGCCCCGCTGAAATCGCCGTAAACATCGATCAGCACCAGTCCGGCGGCGTTGAAGAGTTCGAGTATCTCGGTCAGGGTGTAAAGGCGGATCGAGAAATTGGCTTGCTTGACCTCGCCGCTCTGCAATATCAGCAACCTGGTCATCTCCAGCCGCGAGCGGAAGAAATCGAATACGCGCTCCTCGAGCAGAAAGGCGTGGTTCTCGCGTATCCACTGCCTCGGGACCTCAATTTGCGCTGCTGCTTCCCGGTTTATCACATCGAGCAAAAACTGCCCGCCCGGTTTAAGGGCCTTGTGAACCCCTTTGAGCACTCGCAGGTCCTCCTGCTCATTTTCGAAAAATCCAAATGCGGTCAGCATGTTGATTATGGCGTCGAATTCGTTGTCGTAAGGAATTTCACGCATGTCGCCTTGTTTGAGCTCGATCTGGACCTTCAGCGTCTCAGCCAATTCCCTGGCCTTGTTGAGGAATCCCTCCGATAGGTCATACCCTGTTACCTGATAACCCTTTTGGGCCAGAACCACCGAGTGCCGCCCAAATCCGCAGGCCAGATCGAGGATGCGCGCCCCGGGCTCGGGCTGAAGCATTCTTATTATGCCATCGGCCTCGCGCGTTGACTCGGCGATGTCATGTTTGTAGAGTTTCAGGTAATCCTCGCTGAAATATTTCCGCCACCATTCCATAGTCTTCTCATTTCCAGAGCGCGTACGTTATGATCTTATATGCCAGGCGGGCAGCTGCGAAATCGGGGTATGCCAATCCCGGTATCGGCGCCAGTTCCACGACATCGGCCCCCACGATCTTCCTTTCCCTGGATACTTTTCTGATTATCTCCAGCGTCTCGTCCCACATGAGGCCGCCCGGTTCGGGCGTGCCCACGGCCGGCATCACCGATGGGTCGAAACCATCCAGATCGAACGTAATATAGACATCCTCTGTCAGCAAGGAAAGAATATTCGAAATCACGTTGGCATTTTGATGGAATTCGGCAGCTTGGATCAAGCGGCCTTGCGACAACGCCCGGTCCTCATTCTCCGAGCCGCAGAAATTGCGCATCCCGACCCCAACAAATCCGCATGTCTCCCATATCCGCGACATGGCGCAGGCGTGCGAATATTTCGAGCCCTGGTATTCGGGCCGAAGGTCGGTATGGGCATCGAACTGAAGGACGCTCAGATTAGGATACCGGGCTTTATGCGCCCGCACCAGGGGAGGGGAAACGGAATGCTCGCCGCCCAACGTCATGAGGAACTTGCCATCGGCCAGGATGCCGGCGGCCGCCTCCTCGATCTGCTTCATCATATCATCCGGCCCGCTGGCGATCTGTTCGAGTTCGCCAAGCGTGGCGATTCCCATATTGCATGGCGCCACCTCGAACTCCTGGTCGTACGTTTCCACCTGACGAGAGGCAGCGATAATAGCCTGGGGGCCGTTGCGCGTCCCTGCCCCGAAGCTCACAGTCGATTCGTAGGGGATTGGGAGGATTACCGCTCTGGCTGTCTCGTAATTCGAGAGCGTATCTTCCAGCGCCAGGAAATTCCAGGGGTAAAGGTGTTTGGGTTTCATTGATTTCAATTCCAATCGGATTTCGAATTATTTTTCTATAAGCTTGGCATATCATGTAGGGGCGTATCGTCCTTTTGGACCCGTACCGGGCAATATGCCACTACAACAAGCATGATTCCTATCGACTTTGCCTAATTAAATATTCTATCATGCTTTTCCGATTCAATTTTTTCATTGGCATACAAACCACAGCCTGGTAGCCTCCTCGATCTTCTCATCGATATCGAATGGGCTGGCCATGATTTTGGAAAAACCGCTTCTTCGCAAAGATGAGATAATATCATTTATCGGAAATGCTTTCTCAACTATTTTTTGAAAAATCCGCCTGTAATTCCCGTCCTCTTGTTTGATGAATGCCTCGATAAAAATATCCGCCAGTTGATCTTCAGAGTAATAATGTCCATACCAGAAAAGGGTATATTTCCTGGTTCGACGGATATCTAACTGCTCCCAGGTTTCCAGCCCCCGCTCCGTTAAATAATCGAATATAAAATACCCGCCCGGCGCCAGGTGTCTTCGAGCGTTGCGGAACACCCGCGATAGGTGGGCAAGCGAATTCATATGATTGGCCGAATCGAAAAGCAAAACCACCATGTCGAACTTCTTGCCCAACCGTATCGAGGCCGCATCTCCAACAATGAATTTGCCTCGGAGAAATTTCTTCCTGGCCTTACGGATCATGCCGGGGGAGAGGTCCACTCCGGTGAAGGCGATCTTGCTTTTGCCGAGCGCCTTTTCGAGCTCGCCCGTGCCGCAGGCCAAGTCGAGGAGGTTGTTCGGTGTCGAGCCGCGGAGCTTGAAGAAAGCCTTAAGTCTTACCGCGCAATTGCGGGCAAATGCGCCCCAGCCCAATAGATCGTAATATCGAGAGAATTCACCATAGGCGTTTTTCATACGTGGCAGGAAATTAAAATCTATCAGCCCCGATAGCCGGGTCGTCCAATTCCCGGTTCGTCATATATTGCCGCGGAGGCGCCTCAATCGGTAATCAGGACCGCGGCGGCGATTACGGTGGTCCAGAGGCCACGCTTGTCGCCGGCGGCCGATTGTGTGATGTTAGCCGTCCGCACGATCTTGCCCGAGATTTTCCAGATTTCTTTCTTCTCGTCAAACGACTTGTCGATATCGAGGTCGATCCCCAGCGTCGATGATAGCATTGTGGCCGCGAGGTCTTCGGCATAGTCGCCCGAGATCTTCTCGTTCTGCCCGAACGCGGCATGCTCCGAGAGGTAGCCGTATTGCCGGCGGTCCTGTGGAATCGCCAGGCCAACCGAGGCCGAGATTAGCCGGTTGGGCTCGTTGGTCGAGTTGCGCGTCAGAACACTGTAGACAATCTGCCCCGGGGTCAAATGAGATATACCCTGAGTTTTCGAGATTACCTTGCACCCCGGCGGAAATATGCTTGAGACGTGCACAAGGTTGTATTGGGCTATCCCGGCCGAGCGTAAAGCAAGCTCAAAGCTGGAGAGGTGCTCCTTATGCCGGCCCACGCCCTTGGTCAAGAATAATTTCTTTGGTACAATTGCCATCGTTCGCGCTCTCCTCTCCGTCGAGGCCGAGACCTCTAGGGACTCCTAATTTCGGTTACAAAATTGAAGCGAAATAATATATGAACTCGCCCGAAATATCAAGGGTATAATGCCATTTTTTGAGCGGGATTTCAAAGGTTTTTTTTCGACGCCCGGCTACCTGTAAATGACAATCTCCTCTGAGGCCCTGGCGGTTCGGCCGGACATCAGGTCCTCGATTTCGATAGCCAGAGTATAAGCCCCCTCGCGTAATTCCGAGACATCCACCCTCAGTATCCGATTCTCGTCGGTATTGATGCTGCCGCCCTCGTAGGTCGTGATGACCTCCTGCAGGTCCTTGCCAGTAACTGCATCTTTGAACGCTCCCAGCAGATTCCTTGTTCGTTTCTCCGAGATGATTTGCCTGATGGAGTACGACGTTTTACCGTCAGCGCCCAACTCGAGATTGTAGATTTCGAAATAAAGCCAGATAGGCTCGCCGACAAAATAGCGGTTGTCGAGGCTGGAGAGAATGCCCAGCTGTTCGCGCTGGAAGTTGAGTTGGCCCGGCGGCTGGTCAATTCGCCGGGCCAATATAATATCGGAAACTTCCACCTTGCCGCTGTAGAAATTGCGGAGTCTTATCCCGTTAGTTGAAATGCCGACATGGTCAGATAAAGTGTCGCCGATAGCGATTGAAAAAATCAGGGAGTCAGGGAGCTCGGCTAACTTCATCCGGCTCGACATCGAATAACCGGGATTCTCCGTCTGCGAGGCCCGGATCGTGTAGGCTCGAACCGCAGTCGCTGAATCGGCCAACTGCCAGCTTGGATATCGCAACACCTGTCGCCAGCTTACGGCCGCCGTGGCATATTCGCCATCGCGTGTGAATCGCAATTGGTTGTTGGGAATCGCGACGAATATCTCGAGCTCTGTTTTCCCTCCATGCCCTTTGAATTGCCTGGGCATGTAGTCGAACTCCAGCGGGCCGCTCCCCGGTGCGAAGGTGAAATCCTGCGGAATCGCCGACCCCAATTCATGGGCCAATCGGCTTGGATCCCTGGCGTAGTCATCCGCAGTCCAATTCTTGTTGGGGAACGGGAAGTTGAAATCGCCGTTAAGGAACGTATCCTCGAAATAAAAAATGGTAGGTTCGGCGCCGAACCTGTCGTATGTCCATGTCCAGCGCGGCGGGTCGCTGGGCCCGACGCCAAGCGAGAACTCCTGCTTCGAGGGCGCCCCATAACGGATATAAAGCTCGCCGCGCTTGGTTTTCCAGCCGTCGATCTTTCGGTCCGGAAGGGAAAACGTCAGCTGCGTATGAACAAATCTGGCATAATGTTCCAGCTTCCGCTCGTTAGCCTGCGTGGTTGGGTCGGGGTCGATCTGCCCCCAGAATAACCTCGCCAACCTCCCCTGCCCAATCGGCCCCTCGTTCAAGTACTTTTTGTATTGCTCAGGCGTCATCAGGAAGCGCGTATCGTCCATCTCGTCGCGCGCCGGTTGGCTCATTTGCTCCCTGCCTTTCTCAAAACAATATTGCGCCGAGTCGAACCGCTTCTCAATCACCTGCACCGCCCCCAAGAGCAGCCAGCATTGCGCCAAAATTCCGGCGCTGTCGGCCTTGGTGATTGCGAGGGTGAGGACTTCAGCCGATGAATCAAACTGCCCCATCTGGTAGAGTGCCGCCGCTTGGCGGTAGAACTGCGCCGGGTCATCGGAGAGGATTGCCGCTCTGGCCGAGGCCTCCAGGGAGCGTTGAAAGTACTTGTCGTCGTCGTAGCGAAGCCCCATCCGTTCGTTTAATCTGGAAATCCCCACAAATAGCCTGGGGTCGGTCGAATCGAGCCTGGCCGCCTCGCGGAACTCATCGAGGGCATTGAGATAAAACGTCTGCTTCTCCAGGGTCAAACCCAATGAGTAATGATACTCGGCATTAGCCCGATCAGCTTTTATGGCCTCCTTGAGCGACAAGGCCGAGAGATGCCTGTTGTATATGCCGTCTTTTTGAAGATAGATTTTACCCAGAAGATAATGAGCTTGGGCAAACTTGCCGTCCAATTCAAGGCATTTGTCGAGATAGACCAGTGACGAATCCAGCTCTCCGGAATCGAAATACGACTCAGCGGTGGACAGGAATTGATTTAGCAGGGCATTTTGACCGCCAACAAGCGGCCGGGAACAAAAAAAGAGCGCGGGGGAAACAACCAGAAACAGTATTAATATCCTCGCGCCCATAGCGGAAATACAAACCAGGCGACGAATTATTCCTAATCGAGCCTGACGCCGTAACTGGCTGCCTGCCGACGGACGATTGTCAGGTCACCGAGCCCGGCTGCCACGAGCGAACGCAATATTCCGGCTATCTTGTCCTGCACAGCGAACCTCTCCCGCACCGCCCTTAGCGATAGAAGTTCGTCAAATTCCGTATCTTCGTAGATAGCCTTCGTAAGGCGATTGTCGGATTTTAAGCCGACCTTTTCCTCCTGCCGCCTGATAGCCTCGATAACTCTGGTCAGTTCCTCTTCTTTCTTGGCCAGCTCGCCGAGCTCGATCAAAAGCTCCGCCTGGTCAGGTGTCAGCGTCTTGATAACCTCGAGTGTCAATTCCCGCATCATATTCTCCTGTCTATCACATAAAATTCATTAAGAGCATTCTCATATTCCTTGCGTATCACAATCTATTGTGACCGCAACATATTCGTAGGTCAGGTCGCAGGCGACCTGACTCTTTTCCTGGAAGGGGCCGTGGATCGGACGCCACACTGCCTTTCACGGGTCCGTGCAATCCCTTCGATACCCGCAATTGGGGCAGGCCAACTCGCAGTTGAAATCGGGCATCTCTCGCCCGCAAATATCGCAGATATATTTGTCTTATTCCATGCCCTTATCCGATAGCGCCATCGCCGCCTTCTTCCAGGGCTTTGATAATTACCAGCGTCATGTCGTCGATCTCGTTAGGGCTTGCCCCCGCTTTTAGTGCGGGGCCCGCGGCAAACTGCTTGACGCTTTTAATCATCTTGGCGCAGATCGCCTCCACCGGTTGATGGCGGTATTTGATGGCATGTTCGCCGATTCTCTTTTCGCCAAACTCCCGTTCTTCGGCGTCCATCATCTCCGAAAGCCCATCGGTGTACATGACCAGGAGGTCACCCGCCGCAAATTCGACTACGCCGCACTGGTATACCGCGTCGGGGAACGCCCCCAGGAGCAGGCCGCCGATATCGAGCCGGTGAATCTTGCCGTCCCCCTTAACAAGCAATGGATAATTATGCCCGGCGTTGCAATAGTGAAGACGCATCGTCGTCTCATCGAGCTCCCCATAGAAACAGGTCGCGAACCGGTCCGCGCTGATCGATTGGCTGATGAACTGATTGACCGCCGCCATGATATCGTTGACTTTCTTGCCGAACCTGGCCTCGCTCTGGATAATGGCCTGCATCCTGGCAATAAGCAGGGCCGCCGGCACCCCCTTGCCGGAGGCATCCGCGATAACTATTCCCAGGCGCCCGTCGCCCATGTGAATGAAATCATAGTAATCGCCGCCCACCTGCCGCGATGGCTCTATATAAGTCGCGAATTCGAATTGCCTCAGGGCCGGGAGCGTTTTCGGCAAAAGGCCGGTTTGAATCTGCTTGGCCACCGCCAGTTCCTCTTCGAGCCTCTGTTTCTCCAGGGCCTTGGTGTAGAGCTCGGCGTTCTCCATGGCCACCACGATATGGTTTCCCAGGATCGAGAGGAAAGTGATGTCTTCCGATCTATACCTGAACCCCGCCACTTTCGCCGATAAAAGCAACAGCCCGGCCAGCCTTTCCTGTCTGACAAGCGGAACCGCTATCTGAAACCCCCTGGCGATAATCTCCCCACCCAGACGGCCGCTCTCCACATGCCCCGAAAACTCCTCGGTAAACGCCGGCGCCCTTTTCGACAACAGGTATCCCAAAACCGCCGGCTCAATCTCGAACGCCACCTTTCCATGTCCTCCGATAAGGCTAATCCGAAATTGCCCGTCCGAATCGCGGAAACTGATCTCGGCGTTCTCGATAAACATCTCGCGCCGAAGCGTATCCGAGACGGTCGAGGCCAGCTTGTCGGCCTGGAATATGGCCAGTATCTCGCGCGAAAACGATTCCACCAACTGGCTGTAATCGGCCCTCGTGCGGATGAAGATGCGCCTGACAAAATCATCGACCTGGTTGTAAATCGGCTGGAAGAACAGGAGCATAATAATGATAATCAATATGTTCAGCACCTGCGAATCCTGCCCGACTATGCTTCTGACTGCCGACCCCAGTTCCACCACCACCAGGATATAGCCGCCCACCACGATTGCGGTTGTGATCGAATAAACCAGCGAGCGCCGCGCGATCAGGCCGATATCCAGGAATTGATACCGTACGATTGCCCAGGCGATCGTCCCCGGGCCAACTATCAGGGCGCCCACTGCCAGCAGGTCCCGCATCGCCGATGGCATCCGCGTCGATAATATGTCCGGCACCAGGAAGCCGACCACGTAGAGCCCCATGGCTCCGATTATCCCCAGAATGACAAGTCTGACCTGCTGCCTAAGCCGGGGGTTTTCGATTTTTATATATCCGGTGTAAAGCAGATAGATTGCCGCCACCACGTAAAAAAGGTTTATCAGGGAGAAAAAGCGCGTATGGAAAAGGAGCAGAAATCCCAGGAAAGACGTCATTATCCGAAGCAGGCTGAAGACTATTTTCAGAAGCTGCCCCATAATCGGGATCTGCGATTCGAAATCCAGAAGCCCTAATACCCTGTCGGGATCGGCCAGGAGCAGGACCATCAGGAGGTGAAGAACATGCGGTAGGAACGCCAGTTGAAGCAGGCGCTTGTGCTGGCGATAAATCGGTTGCGGCTCCGGGAAGATCGCCGAAAAATAGAGCAAAGCCGGGAAGAAGAACTCCCAGATATAAAACATGTTACCGACCCATGCCGGCACGCCTGTGGCGCCCTCGATCACCGACTTGTATATAGCCGTGGATAATGGCGCGATACCGGCGAAAGAGAGCATCGCCGCCACCACGCGATTGAGGCGGTTCCCCGGGTTCTCGCGGTATATTATCACCGCCAGCACAAATAATATGAGGCCCGAGGCTAAAAATATTAATGAGGTTAGCTGACCTAAATTCACAGCTATCTATCCAGAATTACTAAAGCCTTTTAGTGATGGTGACCCTCGTGCCTCCCTCCGGAGGGAAACTGAACTCGACATCGTCCATGAGGGATCTGACTATGAAAATTCCCCGCCCGATTTCTTTCATGATATTCTCCTCGGTCACCGGGTTAGGGATAATGCCGGGGTCAAATCCCGTCCCCTCGTCGGCGATCGTGGCCCTGGCCTCGCCATTTTCCAGAAACAGGCGGATTGTCACTTTCTTGGCCTGGTTTTTCTTATTGCCATGCTTTATGGCGTTGGTGACAAGCTCGGTTATAGCGATGGCGAGATCTGCTATGGTGTCCTCGGGGACCCGTCTCTTCCTCAACCACTCCTCGATGAACTCGTCGACTAACGCAATGTGGTCGGTCGAGCTGGGGATCCTGATAGTATCGATGGTTCTTTCGATTTCGCCCATTTTCTTTCCCCTTAAGGCCATTTAATAAAAAAGGTGGGACCAAATCGACCCACCCGTGCCCCTGAGGGCTAATTCACAATCATGATGATCCGCCCTAACATCTCATCAGGGATGCTCATGAAAAACTCTTCACCGCCTCCTCGACCTTGTCGTAATTCTCGAAGACCGTGATGAGCTTGGTTATCGTTAGAAGCGACTCGATCTTCTCAGTCACATTCGCCAGCTTGAGCTCGCCGCCGTTATTGCGCAGCGTAGTCAGACCTGAGATCAGTATCCCCAGACCGGTGGAGTTCATCCATTCCACCTTGGAGAGGTCGATCACGACCTTCTTCTTGTTCTGATTTATCAGGTCATGCAAGAAGTCATGCAGCATCGTGGCATCGGGCCCGCCCATGATTTTGCCCTTGGGTTCCAGAATGACTACACCGTTTTCCTCGCGACTGGTAAGCTTCATTACTTCCTCCCTAATCTACGATATTGACTATTGAAAAGATTCCTATATGCTATTGCCGTTTCGCGGACTCCATCCCCAACGCGCGCATATCCGCATTTTTACGCCTGGATTGGTATTTCCACCCCTTATTTGTAATCGATTTTGCCCCAAATGGCAAGATAATAAAAGGCCCGTCTAAATCAGGATCATGTAAAGCTAATTGTGTAAAATTGTGAATCTTTTTGATTCCACTGGGTATCCAGCACATAAGCGATTAGTCCATAGACGATTCTCTCGGCGCTCTGGGCGCTGGCGAACTTCCTGAAGGGCTTGATCCTCCTTTGCAGCTCCTCCAGGTATCGCTCGACGGGGTTATTGGTTTTAATAAGCGTCCTTAGAGGCTCATCGTACTCCCGATAGGTCAGGGTGGCCTCGAAGCCTTGCAGGAAACACCTCAC